>Ga0209755_10000357_pt1 | contig 86290 bp, 62 predicted proteins | sample TergutCo191P1_FD_187301 | JGI IMG/M metagenome (GOLD analysis project Ga0209755, IMG submission 187301) | Cornitermes sp. P1 segment gut microbial communities from Petit-Saut dam, French Guiana - Co191P1 (SPAdes) (version 2) | ecosystem: Host-associated > Arthropoda: Insects > Digestive system...
TCTCCACAATACGGGCAGCACATTTCAACGCATAATAACCTAGGCCAGCCATCTACCATTTCGGCATTACAAAACTTACATAAGTTCGTTGCTATATACACATTCGCAAATGCGAATAACCACGGCGCATGGGGAGAGCTTGCCCAAATGATTATGAGCGGCTCGGTTTCGTTTTCTGATATTGTTAACCATCCTTGTTCGTTTATTGCCGTACCCTCTGCATGGTTTCCCATAATGCCCCATTCCACATCTTGCGGCGGCGAGTTTGGACCATACACCGATGCAAAAAACTGATGGGTCGCACCTGCCGCCATAGTTATCGTATCTGGTGAAACAGTTATCCCGCTTATGCTAGGTACCCGTTCTCCAATCGTCACCACTGCGGTGCCGGATACCGATGTTGTGTGACTTGATCTTGCTCTTACTGTAATGACTGTTGATGTCTCGCCTGCGGCTACGCTCAGCCATCCGCTTGCGCTAATTGTTGTGCCGCTTGAACTATTACCCTCAATACTCCATGTCACGCCATGCGGTGGGTTAAGTATTCCGGTTACACTTGCGCTAAACTGTCGACCTGCTCCGCGTAGTACTGATGCAAAGTGTGGGCTGACAGTTACGCCTGTCACGGTGGGTATCGCAGCTACCGTCACCGCTGCACTACCCGATACCCCGGGCGTATGAACTGAGCTCGCTCTCACTGTTATACTCGTTGCAGTCTCATTAGCAGCAACAGTAAGCAGTCCGGCGGCACTTATCGTTGTTCCGCTTGAACTATTGCCCTCAATACTCCATGTCACGCCTTGCGGTGGATCGTTTGTTCCCATTACAACTGCGCTAAACTGACGCGCTCCACCTCGTTGTACTGATGCTACGTGCGGGCTGACAGTTACACCTGTCACGGTGGGTGTCGCATCTACCGTCACCGTTGCCGTGCCGGATATTGCCGCTGTGTGTGTTGACCTCGCACTCACTGTTATACTCGTTGCAGTCTCATTAGCAGCAACTGTAAGCAGTCCGGCGGCGCTTATCGTCGTCCCGCTTGAACTATTGCCCTCGATACTCCATGTCACGCCTTGCGGCGGGTTAAGTATTCCGGTTACACTTGCGCTAAACTGTTGGGTTGCTCCACGTTGTACTGATGCTGCGTTCGGGCTGACAGTTACGCCTGTCACTGTCGGTGCTGTGGGAATTACTTCCTCCCTGACCAGCCGCCTTGCTTCGTCGTAGCTGTATCGGACTATCCGTTCCGGTTCTGTTACTTGCTGTACATTTCCATCCAAATAATGCTGATATGCAAAGCTTGACAGCACTGTATTGCCTCGCCTGTTTGTTACGTTTGTCACAATGTTTGCCAGATTAAATGTGTAATCTGTTACCGCGCCGCTACTCAGGGTTGTCCTTGTCCGATTTCCGTTTGCATCGTAGACGTATGAGGAAATCTGCACGCCTTGCGCGCTCGTTGTCTGTATGCGTTGCGCCGAGTCGAATGTATATCTATTATTGATTTGATTGCCGCCATTTACATATGTCCTTGATTGCGTTACATTGTCCGCTGCATTATATGCGGTTGTCTTTACTATTCCGCCGGTTTCTTCCTGTCTTATCTGACGCCCTTGTGCATCGTAGAAATATAGTATCTCATGTCCAACAGTTACTTGTCTGTGTACCGCTCCTGTCGGATGGTATGCATGTATCTGCCAGTTTTCTGCCACTATGCCTATCACTGCATTTTCTCGTATTTGTCTGCCCATATTGTCATATGTAGTATCGTAGCGCGTTCCGTTACGGTCTGTTCTTGTCAGAACTAATCCATTTGAATCATAGGTATAGCTCTCCACTTGCCCCATTGCATCGCGCACTTGGGTGAGTTGTCCCCGGATGTTGTATGTATAGCTCGTTGTCGCTCCGCCATTGCGCATCGATGTGATATTGCCCGCAAGGTCATAGCTATATTCTACCCTAAGTCCGCCTGTCTGACTGGACATGAGCCGATTGTGCACGAAAGTATTATCCGTATTTGTCCAGACTGCCGCTGTACCGGGCGCGTTTGTCAGGCTTGATGTGCGCACTATATTGCCGTTTCTGTCGTAGAAATATCTTGTCTCGGCATATTGCGTCACTGTTCCTGTTCGTTCAAACGGTGTGCGCTCGCTAATTATGCGTCCTAATGCATCGTATGTGAATCGTTGCACATTTCCGGCATAGTCTGACATCGTCAGCAGTCTACCTAATCCATCATAGGTACTGTGTGATGTTCTGCCCTCTATGTTGCGTACTGCCGTCACTCCTAAAACACTGTGAGTAAGGCTGTTATCCACCCCCAATGACTGCTCCCTGATTACTCTGCCCGCAAGGTCATAACTGTATGTCACTATTCTGCCGCCTACTGTTCCTTCTTGCGTTCTGCGTCCGAATCGGTCATATTGGGTGTATGTAACGATACTTGGCGCATTTGCGTTGCCGTGGACTGTTGTTTCTATCCGCAGGTTCCCCGCAGCATCATATACGTCCAAATAGTTTACTGTCTCTAAATACATTGTAGCGCCTGCCGCGTTTAGGTGACGTGTTTCTATTACACGGTCAAATATATCGTATACATACGTTATCCGTTGCGATGAGGGTATGGCTTGCACGTCTCGCGTATCAATAAGTCTCATGCGGTTATCATATGTATTGCGCCGGATAATCTGACCGTTATATGCTGTTATTGTCAGTAGATTGCCCAGCATGTCATACCTATAGGTATAAGTCGCTCCTAGTACTGTCCTGTATGTAAGCGTGTTTGCCTGGTCATTATATGCATATGTTTCAAATCCGCCGTTTGCGTGTGTTGTTCTTGTCACTCTGCCGGTTCGGTCATATTCCCGGCGGGTAATCTCTCCGTTTGGCTCTGTTTCTGTCAGGGTTCTCCACATACGGTCATATGTGTAATGGTGAGCTACTACTCCGTCGCCTCCGCTCAGTGCTCCAGCAGCGTCCCGCACCCCTGTCGTCCTCGTTGTACGGGGTCTCGTTCCGTTTTCATAGATTATATCCGTCTGTATAAATTCTGCCGCAAGGGCATTAGGAAATTGCCTGATAGTTACTACATTACCAAAGCTGTCGTGCAAATACTCCGTTCTAATGCGTCTTACGTTGTTTTCATATATGTCCGTGCGCACTATATTTCGCCCGTCGGCAGAGAACGTATTTCTTTCCGATACTGCTGTACCGGCGTCTGTATGCATTGTCCTTGTCAGGAGCAAGCCAAAACGCTCATCGTATATGTTATTTGTCCTATATCGTTCGTGTGTACTGCCCTGCGCTAATGGGCTTACATACTGTGTTACTTGTCCTCGTGGATTATATGTGAATTCCTCTCTCGTTGTCCGCGTAAATCCGTTTCCATAATCTGTTCGTGTTATTCTTTCAGGAAGTCTGTAAATATTATAGACCTTTCTTGTTTCACTCAGCAGAACACCAGCCGCATTATGGTGTCGCTGTGCGATGTTTGTATGTCCACTAAAATCATATGTTGTATTCTGTCCGTTGTTCTCCGTTACGGTTACACTGTAAAATGAATCTGAAAAATCGTTTCTATAGCTGAAGCTTGTTCTCGTATATTCTCGCCATCCGTTTGTATTCCCCCATAAACTTCGGAACGTCACCCTGTATGTTTCACGTTGCAACCATCCGTGTACACGAATTCGGCGTGGTTCGTACTGATATCTCATGACAGCGCCGGATGGGTAGGTTGCCTCCATTAGCAATACAGTGTAGTTTGTTCTCCCCCATGACGGTTCTCTATCAACGTCATATTGGAAGCTAGTGACCTGATGTACAAATGTTGTCACTGCGCCCACCTGGTTTGTTACCCTTTCCACCTGAAAAGCAGGCATAAATACATTACGGTTTCGATGCCTGTCTATGCGTGTCATATCAATTCTAAATACTCCATTATCCGGAGATATTATTGAGATGCTTCTATCATTTACGCTGCTGGAGTATTCAAATCTAATTTCCATTCCGTTTGTGTCAATTATCCTGCGCAAAAGCCGCCAGTTAAAACCCGGATTCATTTCGTACTCGAATCTTATCGTGTTACCATAGCGGTCTACCATGCCTAAAAGAAAGCTATCTGAGAAATAGTATGACGTCCCATCATAAAAATCAAGGCGAAGAGTGGAGAAATACACGCCGTCTCTAAACGAGCCATCCCGATGCAGCCTCATGTCCCGCAGGGCACGGCTTCTGAAATCATAGGTTGTTCCATGAAATGGAAATGTGCCTCTTCCGGGTAAATATAAGACATTACCATGAATGAGCGGCAAATCAAAGCGCCACCCCATTCCGAGACCATAATTATTTGGCTTCGTTGGGTTACTAAACTCCCGGGAAAACCCGTATACATCTGCTTCTAACGAGTCATACACCATATCCAAATTCAAATCAAATCCATTGCGTCCGGGCTGGTTTAATATGTTGATACGAAACATCGCAGCGCCTGTGTTAAGGTTGACTGCTTCATTTGCATTTATGCGTAAATTAAAAGGATTTTCTACTATCGTGTCGTGAGTTACCGACATCGCAACTATCTGTTGTTCGGCAAATTCCGCTTCTGTTTCTTCCCATTCCCATACTATTTGTTCCGAGTCTCCGCGTAATAAACGGTCTGTTTCTTCCGCCTCCAGACCCTCTATTGTCGTCTCCGATGGCAGTATTAGCGCAGGCAAAGAGTCATAATACAGCCCTATCTCGTCTATTCCAATCACGCGGGCTGCTGGTTCATTCATTGCTTCTATGCCTAATACACTCATCTGCTCCGCAATGACTTCTCGTGACGGCTCGGTAAGTTCGTTTGCTACAATATTTACTCGCGTCAGGTCAACAAGCTGCTCTTGCGGCATATTATCCGGGCTCCAAGCAACGAAATCCCCTAAATCTGTTACCATTTCATGATCGAAATAGTATGGCTCAATTTCGGAAAGTTGGTCCCTATCAGACCTCAAATGCGCGTCTGGTCGCAACTCAAGTTCCGGCACCGGTTCCCACTCCCATTCCGGAGCCGATGCATTAATATTTCGATTCTCGTTTCTCGCATTATCGGCAAATACTGTAGGCATCGGCAATAATGTTACAATTATTATGATGAATATTATTATTTTCTCGAATACGCTTCTTATTTTCTCACCTTTTCTCATGTTTTCTCCCCCATTACGTGCCATTATTTTCTCATTTTATGCACACCATATCGCTCAACACCATTTTTGTCAAGAGTCAAGAGAGGTTTAATATAAAAGTCAATTTTTGCTATAACGAAGTTACCGATCACAGGTATCCGAAAACTCGCAATGGTTACAGTCTCAAGCACACAATTTAGCAATTATTTTCATGCTTATGCCGCAAATGACGTGCATTGACTGTAACCAACCTGTGTTTTGGATACCCTGTGATCGGTAACATAACGAAAGCTTTTTCACTGCAACTCTTGACAAGGCAAAGCAGACCCCGGTGAGTTCGCCTACATTGCATTGCGAAAGCGCAAGCACGGATGCCGGGGTGCGCGAATATGCGCACGTATGCACATCCGTACCCGCAATACAACGTGCGCACACAAGTGGTCTGTACTCTTAACTATTCAAACTATTATGCCTATTGCAAACTCATACAGCCTCTCACACATTGAATCTAAAATTGATAATATCCCCATCAATGACTACATACTCTTTGCCCTCGAGCCGGAAGAGTCCTTTTTCTTTTACTTTTGGCATTGATCCTAATTCTTTCATATTATCAAACTTAACTACTTCCGCGCGAATAAAACCGCGCTCAATGTCGGAGTGGATTTTTCCCGCCGCGTGTTTTGCTATGGTTCCTTTTTCTATTGTCCACGCTCTGCACTCATCTTCGCCCACTGTGAGAAAAGATACAAGCCCCAGATGTTCGTAGACCGTCCTCGCCAAAATTCCGATTCCCGGCTCTAAAATATTCATTTCTCCCATAAATAATTCTTTATCTTCTTCCGGAAGCTTGTTAATCTCAAGTTCAGTTTCCACGCAGAGCGTAATAAGCGGTATGCTTAGTTTTTTGCATAGTGCTTCAAGTCCGTCCTTGTTTGGATAGGTTTTTGTTTCCCATTGACTTTCATCCAAATTCACAACTGCAATTCGAGGTTTTTCTGTCAAGAATGCAAAACTCTTTATTGCAAGGCGCTCTGTCTCGGACAGTTCCATATCTAATATTGAGCCGCCATCATCAAGCCATTTAAAGCAACGCTCCAGCAACGCCATCTCAAACTCGTTTTCTTTTGTTATTTTTTTGCCGGATTTTATTTTGCCGACTCTTTTCTCAATCATTTCGAGATCGGCTATAAGCATTTCTGTTTCAACTGCTTCGAGGTCTCTTGCCGGATTAAGCTCCCCTAACTCATGCGAAACCGAACTCGATTCAAAAGCTCTGAGCACATGTACAAGCGCATCACAAGGGCGAACATCATTGAGAAAAACCGATGATGCTGAGCTATGCCCGTCAGTTGAGACGCTAAAACCTGCGACGTCTATTATATCAAGCTTGGCATATGTCGTCTTCTTTGGCTTATATATGCCGGATAAAAAGTCTATCCTAAAATCCGGAACAAACGCCGTGCCTATGTTTGCTGAGCTTTTTCCTCCGGACGCCCCCGCATCTGTTTTTCCTGTAAGTAAATGAAAAAGTGTAGTTTTCCCTGTTTGGTTAAGTCCAATAAGCCCTATTTTCATCGTCTATTCTCCAACACTCATTATAATATTTCTATTCCGAATATTCTTTGTCCTCTGGTACCCACTACCAAATAATTGCCGTAAACTGCGGGAGAGGCTTCAATATTCCCTCCCAAGCTGATTCTGTACAGGACTTCGCCGGTGGTTCCTCTAATAAGACGAAGATCCCCCACAGAGTCGCCGACTATTAGATAACTTCGTCCGTCGTCGGTATAAACTACATTTGGTGAACTCCACCCAAAGCTGGGCAAAATCCTTTCCCATACAATTTCCCCGCTCTCCTTGTCATATGCAATTAACGCTCCCCCGCCTCCGCGTCCAACTACTTGGGCAACCCAGAAGATTACAAGCTCCGATATATCATGTTGTCCAACCACCGGCGTTGCCAGAACCCCTCCGTTAAAGCTCGAGTTAAAATGACACGGTATTGCGTGCTCCCATAGGACTTGTCCGTTTGCCGCATCGAGCTTGCGGATAAATGCGTGCCCTCCTGAGCCTTGAAGGTCGACTTGCGTGCCCGTGTATAGAGCTAATCTTTCATGCTCAGCTTCCCAGTCGAGCACAATGCTGGCGTCTGTATCATCACCTGCGGCAAAAACCCAAACAGGCTCCATCGTTATCAAATCAAGACAAGTGATTATACCACTATTATCGGCAAAGAACATATAATGTGAAAAAGCCGCGGGAGAGTTCTCCGTGCCTAATCTCCTGCTTCCTGTGTGTCGATATCGCGAGATTACAGGATCAATAGATATAGTGCCTTCATTTGCGTCAAATTGCGTATTGAGCTGCATACTATATATAACGCCATTTTCCCCGGCTGCGATTAATCTGTCATTTTCTGAATCAATCAGTGGATTTGCATCAAACGCGCCCCACCACCGCACCGAAAATTCATCTCTCCCATTGAGGTAAAAAAGCTCAGTACCATCAATAAGCGAGAAAATATAAAACCCGAACCGCGAGCCGCGCAGCTCATCGCCCTGTCCTACGAACATGAGCGGATATCCTCGCGGGTCTATCGTCACGCCGGCTTTTATCGGCTCACCCAAGAAAATCGGAGACCGTGTTTGTCTGCCGGTTTCAAGCTCAAAGAAATAGATATATCCGTCAAGTGCGTTTTGAATCACTTCCACCAAACCCTCACTGTTGCGCATTTGAGGGTTGATGTTCATTATCTGCTGCATCTGATAATCCCAGTTTACGATAACAGGCTGCCCCGGCCAGCCCACACCCTCCCATCTGATTGTCGAAAAATGACCTCCCTCACATTGCGCAACTTCACAATTTGCTTGTGCGCATGTGATTGCATTCCTTCCCTCCATACTGCCAACGCCTTGCTGATACCTGATCACAAGCCGGGACTGCTCTACCTCCGCAGTCCCCCATGAGGCGCTATTTCGAAAGTTATTGCCCCGAAAGGTTGTTATACCTATCTCGCTATATGATTCGGGCATTCCAAAATGGATTGGGTATAATGGCTCAATGATACGATTGCTAAAGCTCAGACTACCAAAGCTGCTTGGATCAGTATCCGGCAGACTGTATGCAAAGAAAAGTTCATAGGGCGCCGGTATTGGTTCCGGCTCTTGCGTCAGTTCCTGCGCGTCCGGCTCCGTCTCTGTCTCGGCTTCTTGTTCTCCGTTGTCTTGGCTTACATGCGGACTCTCCGGTTGCGGATTAATTATATAAACTGCTTCTGAGCCGGTTTCATTATTACTACTATTATAATTGTCCTGTTCGGTTGTTCCCTGAAAAGCGAGAATTACGAGCTGCGCAACATCAGGCGCCCTGCCGGAAGCAAGCAGCACGACAAAACCTACCGCTATCAGTACGGACGTCATCTTGACAGCGCTAAGTTTATTTGTTGTTGTTTTTTTCTTATTTATCTTCATAATCGCTTCACATGACTAATCAGCATGTCGAATTAGTCAGCATGCTCCGCAACCGCGCAACGCAATTCATTATGTGAGGGCGGTGCGTGGGGGTGAGCTGCTATCTCCGTTGAGCGTACAAACCAGATGGCTGGAAAGTCAGCGCCCGGCATAACCGCTGATTACGGCTTTCATTATGAGACTTTGCATTGCCTACGTATGGTCTTTTCATTCTTTACTAAATCATACATTGATTTTTCTCGCATCCCTTCAACAAGCATATCCTGTATACGCTGAAATTCAATATGAAAACCGCAGGGGCGATTCTCACTAAGAAATGGGCACATCGTTCTATCTTCCAAGCATTGGAACACGAGAAAGCTTTCGTTAAGGGCAAGTATGATATCGTAAAGCGTAATATTTTCCAGAGATTTCGCGAGCTGATACCCGCCGTACTGTCCGCGGGTGCTAAGAAGTATTCCGGCGTTTTCAAGTTTTTTAAGAATTTTATACCCATAAGACACAGGGAGAATTTCTGTGCTACAAATCTCAGCGCCTGACTTTTTTTCACCGTCAGCCAATGAGCGGATTACGCGCAATCCATAATCAAATTCTCTTGTCAATAACATATCTTTCCCTGCTTTGTTTAGAATCAATTAATTATATCATACTGGACTAATATACACAACTTTTTTTTGCTAAAAATCATGAAAAAACCGTTAAATACTACGTATTACTAGCGGAGTAAAAAAATCAAGAATAAAGTGCGAAAAATATTTTTTAAAAAAGCAAAATAAATTTTAATTCATACTTGACATAAATTATCAAACATGATATTTTTAACCAACTACTATGGATAATTCATTGAGCTTTTCGGCAAAAATGACCACGTTGTGCGGAAGTTTTATAGTTTTGTAGTGACTGGACTTTTGCTCGTTAAAGCGTTGGTCGGCGGGGCGGAGAACTATTTTCCGTCTAATAAAGGGAGGGGGGTGAACAAGGCAGTATTTGTCATAAATCTGGATAGTCGTTGTAGGGTTTCGTCCGCGTGTTTCTGCTTAGTATCAAATCTCATGATCCATTAGAGTGGTGCGCATTTGGCACATGGTTTTTTAAACCTTGTATACCTTAAAAAGAAAGGTCTGGTTATTTATGAAAAGTTCAAATCGTTGGGTCATCCTAATCGTAAGTTTTATTGCAAACATAATCATTGGCTCCGCTTATGCGTGGAGCGTTTTTGCAGCAGCACTGCAGGCAGCGTATACTTGGACTCCCGCACAAACGAGTCTTGCCTTTACACTATCTCTCGGTCTGGTGCCTGTTGCTATGATTATTGCAGGAAAAGTCCAAGCAAAGCTTGGAGTTAAACTGACTATACTGATTGGCGGACTCATCTTCGGAGCCGGATTTGCCCTTGCAAGCTTTGCCTCGAATAACTTGACAGTCCTCTACCTCACATACGGCACAATGGGCGGTATCGGTATTGGCTTTGTCTATGGAAGTACCATCCCCAATTCAGTAAAATGGTTTCCCGATAAACGCGGTCTTGCCGGCGGCATAATTGCCGGTGGTTTTGGCGGCGGCGCAGTCTTATTTGCTCCTTTGTTTGGGGCGTTAATAGGAAATATCGGTCCTCTGTCCACATTTATGTGGTCTGGGATAATATTTGGTGTGGTTGTCGTAATCGCTTCGTTGTTTATCTCGGCGCCCGCAGCCGACTATAAACCAAAAGGATGGGAACCTCCGGTCGCAGCCGGCGCTCCCGGTGGCGCTATTGTCAATCTGAGCGTTGGTCAAATGCTTAAAACCGGTAAATTCTGGATTTTGTTTATCATGTACACATTAGCATGTGTAACGGGGCTCATGATTATTTCTAACGCGGCGAATGTCTACCTTGCCAGAATCGAGGAATTTAATCTTTTACAACTTAGTCTTATCCCCGATGAGGTTCTAACCCCGGCAAGAGCTGTTGGCGCAACTGCTGTGGTGTTTTTGGGTATTGCTAACACCTTGGGACGTTTGTTCTGGGGTGCTGTCTCCGACAAAATCGGACGTTATCCGACGCTGCTTCTGATGTATGCGATGACAGCCGGGATGCTCATTTGGATTACTTTTGCCACAAGTTTTATTCCATTCCTTATTGCACTGATGGGTATCGGTCTTTGCTTCGGCGGATTTTTGGGCGTCTTCCCATCTATCACGGCGGAGAATTTCGGCACTGCTAATCTTGGTATGAACTATGGGGTGCTATTCCTTGCGTTCGGAATTGCCGCTGTTGTTGGTCCTCAAATGATTGGTCTCTTGTACGGAGCCACACTCTCACACAACATGGCGTTTATCATCGCCATGATTATGAGTGTCGTTGCATTGTTAATAACTTTGTTCTTGACTATTTCTTTAAAAAAAGCAGCCAAATAGCGATTTCATCTAGAAAAATCAGTTGCTCATAAAGACAGTAATTATTTAAAAGTAAGGAGGATTATTGCTCATGAACTGGAAGGAAATCTATGATAAGAAGTTGACCACGGCGGAAGAAGCTGTAAAGCTTATAAAATCAGGCAACAGGGTTGTAGTTGGGCTTGGCGCCGGGGAGGCTTATGCACTTACCGAGGCAATGGCAGCAAATCACGCAGCGTATCAGGATGTTGAAGTTGTGCAAATGTTACCCTTAGGTCCTACAGCACACGCACAAGCCGGTATGGAAAAGCACTTCCGCCATAATTCCCTGTTCGTGTCGGGAAAAAGCAGACAAACCATCAGCGATGGTCACGGTGACTTTTCTCCCTGCTATTTCTCACGCATTCCTTTACTGTGGAAAGAAGCTCTTCCGGTAGACGTAGCGCTGGTACAGGTCTCACCGCCTGATGAGCACGGCTACTGCAGCCTGGGAGTTTCTGTAGATTACACTAAGGACGCCGCAGAAAGTGCAAAGCTACTGCTTGTCCAGGTAAACGCAAATATGCCGCGCACACTGGGCGACTCTTTTCTCCATGTTTCACAAATGGATTACATTGTAGAACATGATCGTCCTCTCGTGCAGCTTCCCGCTCCGAATATCGGCGAAGTCGAAAAAGCTATAGGCGAACACTGCGCTAGTCTCGTAAGAGATGGCGACTGTCTGCAGCTCGGCATTGGCGCCATTCCGGACGCTGTACTTTTGTTCTTAAAGGACAGAAGAGATTTGGGCATACATACCGAAATGTTCTCCGATGGTGTTGTAGACCTGGTCAATGAAGGCATTATCACAAATGACAAGAAGAACTTCAACCGCGGAAAAATGGTTGCGTGCTTCTTGGTAGGTTCACAAAAGCTATATGATTTTGTCAACAACAACCCCTCCGTTTCCATGCACCCGACAACATACTCCAACGACCCGTACATTGCCGGTCAAAATGACAACTTAGTTTCCATAAATTCCTGCGTTCAAGTTGACCTGCTCGGTCAAGTATCCTCCGAGACCGTAGGCGCAACACAAATCTCCGGCGTCGGCGGACAGGTTGACTTTGTTCGCGCCGCCGCTATCAGTAAGGGCGGACGCTCCATCATTGCAATGCCATCAACGGCGAAGGGCGGTCAAATCAGCAAAATCGTTCCGATTCTGGACGAGGGCGCAGTCGTAACCACCAATCGCTGCGATGTAGAGTACATCGTCACGGAGCATGGTATAGCAAATCTGAGAAACCGCACAAACAGAGACCGCGCACGCATGCTTATAGACATCGCACATCCTAAATTCCGAGATGAACTCAAAGTAGCTTTCAAAAAGAGATTCAACGCCGATTACTAAACTACTAAAGCATACAGCGCTTTGCCATTGCGTTGTATAGACAAATATTAATAGGAATAACAGGAGGTCAATATTTATGTCTTACCAAACGACGAAAGATCACGAAGCTCTGCGAATGAAAGTTAGGGCGTTTGCAGAGAAGGAGGTCAAACCCATTGCGTTTATGCTCGATCAAAGCAATTCTTTTCCGGTTGATCAAGTAAAAATGCTTGGCGAAATGGGTTTGATGGGCATTACTTATCCGAAGAAGTACGGAGGCGCTGAGCTGGACTACATCAGCTATGCCATTGCGGTAGAGGAGCTTTCAAGGGTTGACGGCGGCACCGGCGTCATTCTGTCTGCCCACACCTCATTATGCACATGGCCTATCTACGCTTTCGGCAACGAAGCACAAAAGGAAAAATATCTCGTTCCTCTTTGTAAGGGCACAAAAATCGGAGCGTTCGGTTTGACCGAGCCAAATGCCGGCAGTGACTCAAGCGGCACAGAAACCACAGCCGATCCTGATGGTGATTTTTACATCTTAAACGGTGGAAAGATCTTCATAACAAATGCAAGTTACGCCGAGACCTATGTTGTAACCGCAGTCACAAATCCTGGTATGGGCGCGCGCGGAATCAGTGCTTTTATCGTTGAAAAGGGTTGGGAAGGCTTTACCTTTGCCGATCATTACGATAAGCTGGGCATCCGTTCATCGTCCACATGCGAACTCATATTCAACAATGTGAAAGTACCTAAAGAAAATCTGCTCGGCAAGGAAGGCGAAGGATTCAGAATCGCAATGGCAACCTTAGACGGCGGAAGAATCGGTATTGCATCACAGGCATTGGGTATTGCTCAAGGCGCGTTTGAAGAAGCTCTTACATATTCAAAAGAGCGCGTTCAATTTGGCAAGCCTATTGCGTTCCAACAATCAATAACCTTCAAGCTCGCTGATATGGCAACTAAGCTTCGTACCGCTCGTCTTCTTATTTACAGTGCCGCAGCACTGAAATCCTCCGGACAACCCTATGGTATGGAAGCTGCAATGGCAAAACAATATGCATCTGACGTAGGTCTGGAAATCGTCAACGACGCTCTTCAAATCTTTGGCGGCGCCGGCTATATGAAGGGCATGCCTGTTGAAAGAATGTACAGAGACGCCAAAATATGCACAATCTATGAGGGTACAAACGAAATTCTCCGCATTGTTATAGGCAGCTACATCGTAGGTAAGCCTCCGAAGGAATCTGCCGCAAAGGCAGCAAAGAAAGCCGATTCAATCACGGGCGTTCGCAAAAAGATCATCTTCAAAGACGGCTCGGCGAAAGAAAAGGTTGCAAAACTGGTCGAAGCGCTCAAGTCGGATGGATATGATTTCTCAGTCGGCTTAGATCCGGAAACGCCAATAGCTACCGCTGGTCGCGTTATTTGCGCCGGTAAGGGCATTGGCGATAAGAAAAACCTTGAAATGATTAAGGCTCTTGCATATCAGGCAGGCGCTGCAATAGGATGTTCACGTCCGGTTGCCGAATCATTAAGGTACATGCCTCTTAACAGATACATCGGTATGTCCGGTCAGAAATTCACAGGCAATCTTTACATTGGTGTTGGCGTATCCGGTGCAGGTCAGCACTTGAAGGGTCTGAAAATGGCTTCAACCATTGTTGCTATTAACAACAACGGCAATGCCCCGATTTTCAAAAACTGCGATTACGGCATTATCGGCGACTTTGCGGAAATCCTTCCGCTCCTGATTGCCGCTCTGGACAATGGACAGCCCAAGAAGGAAGTCGAACAGCCCAAGAAAATCAAGAGAGCAGTACCGAAAAAATTGCCTCCTAGTTACAAGATTTACATCTGCAGCGGTTGTGGATATGAATATGTACAAGATTTGGGCGACCCGGATGCTGGTATCTTAGAGGGCACACCTTTTGCAATGCTGCCGGATGAGTGGATTTGCCCGGATTGCGGCGAAGACAAGAATCAGTTCATTTAGTGCAACGTCAATTGACCCGTTACACTAAAATCCCTGTATAACTTAAATATGAAAAGGAGATTTCAACTATGCATTGCGTAAGAAAAGTGACCGACGATCTATATTGGGTGGGTGCGAATGAACGCCGCCTCGCACTCTTCGAGAACATTCACCCGATTCCGGAAGGCGTATCATATAACGCATATTTACTAATGGACGAAAAGACCGTTCTGTTTGATACCGTTGACTGGGCTGTTTGCCGCCAATTCCTTGAGAATATCGAGTATGTTCTTAACGGCAGACCTCTCGACTATATGGTAATCAATCATCTGGAGCCCGACCATGCAGCTTGTATCGAGGAGATTCTGCTTCGCTATCCGGACGTCATAGTAATTAGTAATGAAAAGGCGTTCATGTTCATGCGCCAGTTTGGATTTAATATTGACGATTACAAAATGGATGAAGTCAGTGAAGGTGACGCAAGAACTTTCGGAAAGCATACAATAGCGTTCGTGTTTGCACAAATGGTTCACTGGCCCGAGGCAATGGTCAGCTTTGATGTAACAAACGGCGTGTTGTTCTCTGCCGATGGCTTTGGTTCTTTCGGCGCGCTCAACGGAAAGCTCTTCGATGATGAACTTGACTTCGACCGCGACTGGATCGACAGCGCCAGAAGGTATCTGACTAACATCGTCGGCAAGTACGGTCCTCATGTACAACATCTGCTCAAAAAAGCCGGCACCATCGAAATCAAGATGCTCTGCCCGCTTCACGGACCTGTTTGGCGTACAAATCTTGGCTATATCATAGACAAATATGACAAATGGAGCAGATATGAGCCGGAGGAAAAAGGCATACTTCTAATTTATGCCTCTATGTACGGCAATACTGAATCAGCCGCCAGCAAGCTTGCAACCATGCTTGTTGAAAGAGGCGTGACGAATCTCAAAATGTATGATGTGTCAAACACTCATGTTTCATACTTGATTTCAGACACATTCAAATACAGCCATGTCGTACTCGCCTCTGTCACATACAATCTGGGAATTTACCCGCTGATTCATAACTATCTCATGGATATGAAAGCGCTGAATTTGCAAAATCGCACATTTGCCATTATGGAAAACGGCTCTTGGGCGCCTAAGGCCGGGGACCTCATTTATGAGTTCCTAGACAAAGAACTTAAGGAAATGACAATACTTGATGACAGAGTGACAGTTAACTCTTCCCTGAGTGAAATCAACGACACCGAAATGGAATCGCTCGTTGACGCACTGGTCGAATCACTTAAATCTACCTAATCCTGCCCGCTCTCTTCTCTCCGCTTTGGAGCGAGACTGTATTAACAGTCTCGCTCCGTTTTTTTATTAAGATATGAGGGGTCTGCATCGCCCATTTGGAATACTAATCTATATATTTTGACGGCAAGAGCTTCTGCGCTGCAGAGCTACTTTCTTTTAGCTTAAATTGTCCGATCAGTTGTTCAAGTGCGTTGGATTGCCTGCTCATTTCTACTGACGCAGCAGCACTTTGTTCCGCCGTTGCACTGTTTTGTTGGACAACTTGCGCCACCTGATCAATGCCATTATTTATTTGCTCGATACTGAATGACTGCTCTTCAGACGATTTAGCAATATCGTTTACAAGCTGAGTGCTCTCATTGATGCCGGAAACTATCGCTGCCAGACTTGTGGCTGTTTCACCGGCAATACGTGCGCCAAGCTCGGCTTTTTCCATAGAATTTGAAATCAGCCCTCCTGTATCCTTTGCAGCTTCTGCGCTTTTTGCGGCAAGATTTCTAACTTCCTCCGCAACTACCGCAAAGCCTTTTCCGTGCTGTCCGGCTCGCGCGGCTTCAACGGCTGCATTTAATGCAAGGATGTTCGTCTGGAAGGCTATATCATCTATCACCTTAATAACCTTGCTTATGCTTTGGCTGGCTTGGTTAATCTCCTTAACCGCATCTGTCATTTCGTCCATTTGAGTACTGCCTTTTTTTGCATTTTCCATAATGGTTTTCGCCAGTGACGCCGCTCTAACTGCCATGTCTGCATTGCCCTTTGTCTTCTCGGCAACTTCAGAAATAGACGCGGATAGCTGCTGTACAGTTGCAGCCTGCTCCGTAGAGCCTTGAGCAAGATTTTGTGCGCCATCGGCGATTTGCTTCGAGCCTAACGATACCTGATGACCTGTCATGGTTATTTCGCTGAACATATTATTTAGATCATCTAACATTTTCTTTAGCGCGACTGCCAGCATGTCTTTATCTGAACTAGGCACTACTTCAAAGTCCAGATTGCCGCTGGCAACCATTGAAAGATCGTCGCATATCTGTGCCATATAGTCGATAAGCTCGGCATAGGAGTTGACTAGCGTTCCTATTTCGTCTCGACGCACTCTGAGTTTCTCAAGGACTACGAGCTCCTCCGGCGTCCACACGATGTTTCCTTTTGAGGTGACCTGCATCCACGTGTCATATTCGTGCAGTGGTTTGCTTATGGAATTTGCTATGTAAATGGCAAGAAAAACAGAAGCAACAGCAATTACTGTAGCAATAATAATGAGAAGACGGCGATATGTGCCTGCACTGGCATTCGTACTTTCTATCAGAGTCTCCGCCAGAGCTTGCTCAACCGCTACCATATTATTAAGCGCCTCGTTCAAACTCGCAATCAGACCAGCCTGCGCTGTTGAGTTCGCGGACAGCGATTCGAGGTCTCCTACCATGCCAAATGCAATATTGGGGTCAATCAGATCCCGCCTGTACTGTGCCACTATGCTCCTTACACTTTCGGCTTCCTGAGCCAGCATGTCTTTTTGCTGCTGTGCGGTGGCATAGTCGGTTCTCACAAGCTCAACGTATCGATCCAATTGGGTGTTGATTTGCGCAACTATATTGCCTACCGATGTTGAGTGCTCCTGCTGTCGGGTTTCATTACCGGAATCAGCACGAATCGCGGTAGTTATCCTTCGCAAATCCATCACGTTATATCTCAGATTCATGGCGACCTGAAGCCTCTGCTGGGAATAATCCAGCTTGTTGCGATAGTTGTCGGAATTTTCATTGAGCGCCACAACTGCGAACACTGCCAATACTATGCTCAAAACTATTACAAGCCCAAAGCTGACCAACAATTTTGCTTTTATCCTTAGATTATTAAGCATTTATTATCCTCCTGTTTTATAAAATAACACTCAAAACTCCAGATATCCGCTGATAAAAAAGAGTTCTGTGCCTACTTATTACTATATGCCTGTGCATATAAATCCACATTATCATTATGCAGTGTATTATGAATATAAATTTCGGACTTTGAAAAAGGTTTAAAAATTTGCTTGCATATATCCTGACAATTATATTATCATATTAGAAAGTGGCAAACAATGCAACTTTCATGAATTTTTTTAAAAAACTGCTTGGTAACCACTGATTAAATCCACCCGAAGGATTTGCGAGAGATTTTTTCGACTGTTTTTCGGGTAAGGTTTTTTTAACGAAGTCAGGCGGATAAAGACGCCGCGAGGATTGTAAACTTATAGGCGTTACGTGCCACTGAGAGTTTGATTTAATCAGCGGTTACCTGACAAAATATGGAGGTCTTTTTAAAATGGTAACTTTTGAAGATGTAAAACGCAACGAAACTATAAACACATATATAACCAGCGCCGACGAGTCCTTATCTGCTCTCGGCTATACTGAGCACAGTTTTGCACATGTCACCAGAACTGCTGAAGATGCCGGATATATACTAAAAACGCTTGGCTATCCTGAACGCGACGTCGAGCTCGCAAAGATTTCAGGCTATTTGCACGATATTGGGAATCTCGTTAATCGCGAAAATCACTCACACACAGGCGCGGCTATGGCATTTGTGCTTCTTCAGAATCTTGGGCTAAGCGCTTCGGAAATTGCAACAATTACTACTGCTATAGGCAATCATGACGAGGGGACGGGCGTACCTGTAAATTCCGTGTCCGCAGCGCTTATTCTCGCAGATAAATCAGATGTTCGGCGCTCTCGTGTCAGAAATCAGGATATATCAGGCTTTGATATTCACGATAGGGTAAATTATTCTGTAAAAAAGTCCATATTGAAAATCAATGAAGAGCATTCGCTCATAAAGCTAAAGCTCACAGTCGATACTAAATATGGCTCTGTGATGGATTATTTTGAGATTTTTTTGCAACGCATGATTATGTGCCGCAAGGCTGCTGAGAGATTGAAGCTGGAGTTTAAGCTAATTATTAATGAGCAGCAATTGATTTGACAAGGCGAAATGACTTCACCTTGTCAATAGAACTCACAGCGTTTGCATCCCGCTTTAAGTGATGTTTTATATTAAAGAGATATTGTCTCTTTAATAAAATCAGGGGAGAATCTCCCCTGATTTTTTATCTAGTTTTACTCTATACTTGCTTCTGTGCGTTAATTTTCACACCCGGACCCATCGTTGATGCTGTTACGCAGCTTCTGATGTATTGCCCTTTTGCGGCGGCGGGTTTTGCTTTTATAACGGCGCCTAGAAGTGTTTGGTAGTTGTCAACGAGTTTTTCTGTTCCGAACGAAACCTTTCCGATTGGGCAATGTATAATATTTGTCTTATCCAAGCGGTATTCTATTTTACCTGCCTTTATCTCTTGGATTGCCTGTTCGATGTTTGGCGTCACCGTGCCTGCTTTTGGTGTTGGCATTAAACCTTTCGGACCCAGAACCTTACCCAGCCTACCAACTGTGCCCATCATATCAGGTGTTGCAACGACCACATCGTAATCGAAGAAGTTTTCTTTTTGGATTCTGTCAACCATATCCTGCCCGCCGGCAAAATCCGCGCCTGCATCAAGCGCTTCTTGAACACGTTCCTCTTTACAGAACACCAAAACCCTGCGGGTCTTACCCGTACCATGCGGCAATACAATTGCGCCGCGGACTTGCTGATCCGCGTGACGCGAGTCAACACCCAGCTTAATGTGCAGCTCAACAGTTTCGTCAAATTTTGCATTCGATGCTTTTATAACAAGATCAAATGCCTCCGTCGGATCATATAGATTTGCCTTGTCAACGAGCTTTGCGCTTTCTTGATATTTTTTCCCTCTAAACATGACTTAGCCCTCCATTACTGTAATGCCCATGCTGCGAGCAGTTCCGGCAACCATTTTCATGGCAGTTTCGACGCTGCTTGCATTGAGATCAGGCATTTTCAGTTCTGCGATTTTGCGGACTTCGTCTGACGAGATTGTGGAAACCTTTTCCTTATGCGGAACACCTGAACCCTTTTCGATTTTGCACGCTTTTTTGAGCAGAACCGGAACGGGTGGTGTTTTCGTGATAAATGAAAAGCTGCGGTCAGCGTATACGGTAATTACGACTGGGATTATCATTCCTTCATCATTTTTTGTGCGTTCGTTAAAGTCTTTTGTAAACTGACCAATATTTACGCCGTGCTGACCGAGTGCCGGTCCTACAGGCGGCGCCGGCGTTGCTTTTCCGGCGGGGATTTGAAGTCTAATTACTCCTGTTACCTTTTGTGCCACGAGTGCACCTCCTAAAAAAATGTGGTGTGGCGCCTATAATAGTTAGCTGCATGCAGTTAACATTATCCTTGCCTTGAGTCGGAGCAGTCAATGCCCCTCCCACTTGCGGTAATCGCTTGCCATTACCTTAATCCGCTTCGATTTGGTCGAAATCCAAATCAACCGGGGTCTCGCGCCCGAACATTGATACAATAACGCGAACCCTGCTTTTGTCAAATTCGATTTCTTCAACGGTGCCAAGGAATCCCTCAAGCGGTCCGTCAACGACTTTGACCGTGCCCCCTACTTCAAACCCAACTACAACTTCATGTCTTTCGATCCCAAGCGTAAGAATTTCTTCCTCAGTCAAAGGAACTGCTTTATTTGCCGAGCCGACAAATCCTGTAACACCGCGCACATTGCGCACAAGATGCCAACTTACGTCATTCATAAGCATTTTAATTAAGACGTATCCCGGAAATATTTTGCGTTCTATCGTCTTGGTTTGAGAATCGTGGACTTCCGTAACTGTTTCCGTGGGGATTCTGACCTCGAGTATTTGGTCTAGCATTTTTCTGTTTTCCGCGGCCTTTTCAATTGTCGCCGCGACGGCATTTTCATAGCCGGAGTACGTGTGAACCACATACCATCTTGCTTCGTCAGCCATTGCCGCTACCTGCCGATGGCTAAAATAGCCTGGAATATTTGCAGACCTACCTGGTCTAATAACCATATAGCAATGGCGGATACCGCCATTACAGTAAGTGCCACAAACGTATTGTTCACTATCTGCTTGGGTGTTGGCCAAACGACTTTCTTCAACTCGCTTCGCATTTCGCGGAACCACTTTGCAAATCGGTTACTGCCTTTTATTTTTCTTTTTGCTGGCGTTTTTGACCCGGTTTGCTCAGTAGTCTTTTCTGTAGCGGTTTTTTCATTCTTTTCTACTTTTTGCTCTTCTGACACTAAGACACTTCCTTTCGCCAACTATTTTGTTTCGTTATGAACAGTATGCTTGCGGCAGAACCGACAATACTTGTTCATTTCAAGCCGATCCGGGGTGTTTTTTTTGTTTTTTGTGGTATTGTAATTTCTTTGCTTGCACTCGTTGCATCTGAGGGTTACTTTAATTCTCATAGCGGCGCCTCCTAAATTGCCTCCCTGTTCTATATTGACAGTGACGGTGTTTTGCAATTTTTTCAGTCGAAAAATTGACCCGTCTGCCGACAGGTAAAAAAATTATAGCACAGCAAGCCTGTGCGGTCAACAATTTTGTAAAAATTCTTTTTTTAACAAGTTTGCGCGTTACAGGTCACTGAGGTATCCAAAAACACAGGTTGGTTACAGTCAATGCACGTCATTTGCGGCACAAACTTGAAAAAAACTGCTGAATTGTGTGCTTGAGACTGTAACCATTGCGAGTTTTCGGATACCTCGGCGACCTGTAGTTTTGCGCGATAACGCGCTTATTATCTCGTTTCGCTCTTGCCTAGAAATAGAGTACGAAGTATAATGGTTAAAATGAAACACAAATTAATCAACAGTAAAGAGGTTTTGTATGCGTAAACTTGCTTTAATAATACTGATTACGCTAGCTATCACATTGCTTTCTGCCGCGTGTCGAGCAGATAATTCCGGTGTACCGGAGGACGAAAGCAATTCCATTGCAACGCAAGTGCCGCTCCCCCCTTTGCATCCTGCCGACCAAATTGACCCGACTGCCGAGCAGGGACGTCTTCCGGACGCCGCTCTGGTAGAGCAGCTTAGAGGGCTGTGGAATCGAATCGACGGCTCAACGGCAACAATCCCCCTGACCACAGCAATTTATGAGTTGCTGGGAGAAGGTCGCAGCCCTCCCAGACATAATACAACTTCACAAGCATATCTGAATCTGATTATCGGTCACAATGGAACATATGACCTGATATTTGTCACACATCCTTCGGAAGAGGAACTGGAAGTGGCTCGGGAGCAAGGCGTTGAACTGGAAATTATTCCGATTGTTAAGGATGCTCTTGTGTTTTTGGTAAATATAGACAATCCGGTTGAAAATATAACATTTTCGCAACTTCGGGAAATATATTCGGGTACAATTACAAATTGGAGCGCCCTAGGTGGTTTGGATGAGCAGATTATAGCGTATCAGAGACCGGGCAATTCAGGCAGCCAGACTTTGATGCTCAAGCTGCTGATGGATGGCAACGAGCCGGCGCCCCCGCCTACGCAGTGGGTGGTCGGGTCGATGGACGCACTGGTTGAGACCATATCCGCATTTGACAACTCACGGCATGCGCTTGGATACTCAATGTTTTATTTTGTAAATAACATGTTCGGCAATAGTCGGTTCAGACTGCTGGGCGTTGATGGAATCGTACCGACACGAGACACGATTATGCGCGGACAGTATCCGCTTGAGAGTCATTACTACGCTGTCATCAGAAAAGATACGCCTGATGACCATCCTGCACGAGCGCTGATAGAGTGGCTTTTGTCAGATGAAGGGCAGATTCTTGCCGCGAGTGCGGGGTATATACCGCTTCGAGCGGTAGAAGGAGCATGGAACGAAAATGGCATAGACCCGGTATATCTCGGCGATACTGAAAATTCATCCGGCACGGGGGGAACCGAAATAAAAACAGATATTGCCGATGTTCTACACACCGGCGGCGTCAGACCGCGCTTATCCGACCTGTTTTTTGATGGGTTTAACTACATTCAATATCTCAACAGTGAAATATTCCGGCAAATCAATATGGAAACATACGATTATTATTTTCAGTACACGTGGGGGGATATACATCAGATACGACCATTTACAGGCATTCCAAACGACTACCCGCATTTCGAGATTGACAGTATTGGAAATCTGTTTATATATTTCCCGGAAAACAATCCTTTTTTCTCAGGCAGCGAAATAAGCATATACATTTCTTTATCGCAAGACGTCAGTCCCTATGGTCATGAGCTGCCAATATTTTTCAGGAACTATGAGTATATGGGGCAACTATTGCCGGGGGTCAGACTCCTCGCAACTGACATAGTATTTACGGAACCATCCGAGAGTACAGCAAGCATAAATCAGCAATTGAGAGTCTGGTTCGATTCGTTCTTCACAGATGAAGATGCGCTTGAGCTGCTGGAAAGCTTTTCGCAATGGTATAACTGGAACTACATACTGCAACCCACTGTTGCGATATGGCGCGACTATCTGTCTGTAAGCTACATACTTAATCTCTACGATGGTCCCTCAATGAATATGCCCATGCTCAGAACTATTAGCTTCGATATAAGTACCGGCGCGGTTGTTGCCCTCGCTGATGTGTTGCCGGATAATTTAGATTTTTCGGATGCGCACATTTTTACACGAGCTGATTTTAATGATCTTGACGACTGGGGATGGCTAAATCAAGAGTTTATGCCGGATGAATACATACCTGTAGAGGGCTCTATAATAACTGATGCATGGATTATGTATGATAGGATAAATGTTTACTTAATCGAACCGGATGGTCGATTGCTGCAAGTCTACTTTTGGGAATACCTGAGTTAATGCGGACATTTGTTAAGTATACTGCTCTTTGACGTTAATACTATAGCGAATAACCTTAAAAAAATTTCTAAGGAGAGACAGCAGCAATTTGCAAATAGGTAATGTTACAATTCATTCAAAGCTTGCGCTGGCGCCGATGGCGGGGGTTTCAGACCTTGCCTTTCGCACGATTTGCAAAGATTTTGGTTGCGGGCTTTTATATACTGAAATGGTTAGCGCAAAAGCTCTGGTTTATAAAGACAAAAAAACAAAGCTGCTGCTGCAACTTGGTGATGAAGAAAAACCAATAGGCGCGCAGATATTCGGCAGTGACGCAGCGAGCATGTCGGAAGGCGCGGCGATTGCCCTTGAGCTTTCCGGCGCCGATTTTATCGACATTAACTCCGGCTGCCCCGTCGGAAAAGTTATAAAAAGCGGCGATGGTTGTGCGCTTATGAAAGACCCCGACAAGGCAATGAAGATTATAGAGGCAGTTGTAAAAAGCGTCAGTTGCCCCGTGACAATAAAAATTAGAAAAGGCTGGAACAAGGGAAGTATAAACGCTGTTGAATACGCAAAAATGGCTGAATCGGCGGGGGTTAGCGCAATTGCGGTTCATGGGCGGACTCGTGTGCAGATGTATTCCGGAAAAGCAGATTGGGATATAATCCGCGATGTAAAAAATGCAGTCAAAGTACCTGTTCTGGCAAATGGCGATGTATTTGAAGCGACTGACGCACTGAGAATACTAAAATATACCGGGGCGGACATGGCGATGGTCGGAAGAGGCGCCTTTGGAAATCCTTGGCTTTTTATGCAAGCAGCAGCATTGATTGATGGCAAAGAAATCCCGAAACGTCCGCCGATTAAAGAACGAGCAAAAACCGCAATGCGTCAATTTGAACTTGCAGCGGTGCATAAGGGCGAGTATATAGCCTGCCTGGAGGCTAGAAAACATTACGCATGGTATCTAAAAGGGGTGCCGCATTCAGGCTATTTCAAGGAGCAGATATCCAAAGCAACAACATTGGATGATTTAAGAAAAATTACAGAAGGAATCGGCAGGGAACTCCGTGACTAGTGCAGATAGTCTACTAGGTAATGAGGACGATATGATAGCAGAGTCAGAACGAGACACAATTAAAAAGGTTCTAGATGGCGACAGCAATGCGTTTGAGGCAATAGTTTTAGCAAACCAGAAAAATGTCTACAATCTTGCGTTGAAAATGACCAAAAACGAAGATGACGCTTTAGACGTCTCGCAAGAAGCATTTCTCAAAGCATATCGCCAGCTCGAGTTCTTTCGCGGAGAAAGTAAGTTCTCTGTATGGCTGTACAGGCTAACATATAATCTGTGCATTGACTTCTTGCGCAAAAAACCAAAAGAACAGATGCTCTCACTAAGCGGGTATCAAGATGACAGCGGAGATTCTTTTGATATCGAGATTCCTGATGTAAGGGAGCTTCCTTCCGATAGTGTTTTAAGAAAAGAACTGCGCAATGAAATCGCCGATGGCATTAACGAACTTAATCAGAGCCATCGGGAAATACTCGTAATGCGTGAAATTGGAGACAAAAGCTATTCTGAAATAGCCGAAATACTTAACATCAGTGAAGGTACGGTCAAGTCTCGCCTTGCGCGAGCGCGACTTAATCTTGCGAATATTTTGGTTGGAAAGGGAACTTTTCCGGGAAATTATCGTCAGAAAAGTAAGAAAAACTAAAGGAGGTGGAGCAAGATGAAAAAATGTGCAGATTTTTTAGAGCTGGCAAGTGCGCAGCAAGACGGCGAGATTACACAATCCGAGACTGAGCAACTTAATGCGCATTTGCACGAGTGTGATAATTGCTCTGCCATACTTGAGCTATATCGAGAAATGTCTACAGCCGTTTCCGAATTGAAAGTAGACGCGCCGGAAGTCCTCTGCTCAAACGTAATGGAAAAGATCATGAGCGAAAAAAAGCCAGCAGGGCAAAAAAAGTCCAATGCGCATCAAAGCAAAAAAAAGAGCGGCGCCATTATAATGCTCAAAAGATATTTGCCTGCTGTTGCTTGTTTGGCAATTATTTTACTGGCGCTTCCTTGGGTAATCAGTAACAGACTCGGTCAGAGCGAAGAAATAGTCTCCTTGCCTGACGCAATTGCGGAAGTGGATAGCTTTTCAACTGTATTTGGGCGGATAGCGCTTCCGGAAGAGGACTTAAGCAGCGAGGTTTCTTTGGACAATGGGATGCCCTTTTCGTCCGAAATTCCGGAATCGGCTCAGTCCGAGCCAACCGCAGCCCCATCGGCGCCCGGACAAGTAACGGAGCAAGCACCGGTAGTGGGTTCTTCGCCGGATGCGCACTCAGTGCAACAGACCGAACCATCGCCCGAACAAGTTGCCGAGCAGAGTGGCGGGCAAGTCAATGCACAACCCGAAGAATGGATAACCGGGGACGCAGACGATGCAGATTTCGGAGCAGGCGGCGTCTCGGAGGAAGCTCCTTTTACTGACGAGTTTATTGATACTGAAAATGAAAACGAACCCTCTCGAGTCCCGGAAGCTATCCCGGCGCCGGCGCTTGCACCTCCGGCAACAGATGGGTATAGCATCGTTTTAGAAATGATGAACGAAGCCTACGCATGGATTGAAATCATAGGCGGAGCGCTGCCCGAACAGCTATCCGCATTTGAAGCGGAGTCATTGGGCAACCTGACAAATTGGGATAAAGTATTTATAATTTCACTGGCAGCAGCGGAGGCGATTATAGCTGAGATAGGCTCCAGAGAAGGGGTTACAATCTCATACGTAGACAGAACTAGCAGCTTTGCCCTTGTGCTCTACGCCATAGGCTAAGCCTGTGTCTCTCGCTACTTTTTCCTGATGTGGTTATATCCCTCACCATCTCTATGTCCTTCGGGGAAGAGCGCTAGGATGGCTAATTATTTTCGTCATCGCTTATTGAGTCAAGGAGGGATTTATACCAAACCAGAGCGTCAATGAAAGCTGTGGTTATTTTGTCAAGTTCAAGATTGTTTTGCACCATCATAATAGCTACAGAGTCCCAATTTGCATGTTCATAGGCGAAAATAAAATCAAGTACCTTAAAGAAATCTCCGGTATTATCTACCAAGGCTTCTCTGACCCGCTCATCAAGCGCTACTTCTTTTGCCGCTTCCTTCATTGGCTTTTCAAGAATAACGTCCAAGAGCGAGAATAGACCCATCATAAATAGACTTGGCGCAAAAACACCCATTTCAAAAGCAGGAGCCAGATTCTCGGCAAAACGAGCGCGTATAAGTGAAACCTTTGTAATCTCACCCGGTCTATCTTCCGCTAGCTGAATTGAAAGAGCGGCGGTTGCCCAGCGTTTGACTTCTTTCTGTCCTAAAATTGCAACAGCATTTCTAATCGAGTTTATTTTGCGCGGCATAACGGAATTAATAAAGCGCAGAAGCGATATGGACAATGATGGGTCGCGCTCAATAGTGTCCGCAATATCAGAAAGGTCAAAATCATCTTCGTTGATTTGGTTTAAGAGCTTGAGCGCATTGACTTTAACTGGGGAAATCTCGCTTTTGCCTTTAGTAATAGGCTGCTTGAAAAAGAGCCCTGAATAAAATGTATTCGGAATACCTGAGAGTGTATTAAAAGTATCCATATCAGGAATATCAGAAAGCACAAGGCTTTTAACTTTGGAAAGACTGAGCATAGCGTCGATAAACCTGGGGTCGGCGTTATAGTCGCGTGTGTCAACTATTATGCAATCTATCAGCTCAAATAAGGGATTTGCTGTGTGCCCATCGAGAAAGCCATCCACCGCAATACGGTAGCCGCGTTCCCGCAGCTCACGGCATCTGCTCAGCACCGGCTCATCCGGTCTGATGCTATTTGGAAGTACGCAAACAAGCATTTCAGACGAAATCCCCAGTGTCAGCGGCACACCCATCAGCAAATGATACTCATTTATATCAACAAAGAGCGGGAAACTGCCGGATAATGGCTCTGTACCGAGAGTTTTTACCAAGTCCAGTCCCGGAGACAAAACAGCGTCCCAAGGCGCTATGTAGTTATCCAGCATTCCAAGTAATTTGTCGCCGCCGCGTGAGTTAAGTCTATATGCCTCAACAGACATATGCGAGTCAAAAAACGGAATTGCGACTATTAATGTTTTCATCACTGTTCCTCCTAAATCGACCATGAAAAAAAATCAGCCTCAGCTTACACCCCGGGCAGTAATAAAGACTCGGCCTGAGAATAAGCGAAATAGGTTATACTGTCATTATACTTAACATGTAAATCAAACACAAGTCAAAACTTTGTAAAGCTTTCTCATTTGACGAAATATCAGGTTCTATGCTAGACTTAGGAGAAAGAACTATGTATTATTCGCGGGGTATCACAAATGACATGGAATGATATAATTACAGTATTAAATGAAATAAATGCCGTTTCAATAACCGTGCGCTTGATATTGGCAATGATATTGGGCGGCATTATCGGTCTTGAGCGCGGTATAAAAAAGCGTCCTGCCGGGATGCGGACATATATGCTTGTGTGCATCGGCGCGACGCTTGTCATGATTACAAACCAGTATCTAGCCGGTATTTATACGATGTCCGACCCCGCGCGAATGGGGGCGCAGGTCATTAGCGGCATCGGATTTTTGGGTGTTGGCACTATAATCATCACACGAGACAGGCAGGTTAGAGGTCTGACAACTGCCGCTGGTTTGTGGGCAAGCGCCTGCATGGGACTTGCAATCGGAGTTGGATTTTACACGGGAGCGCTTATTGGTATGGCGTTTATCTTCTTTGTAACGACGGTTATGCACAAGCTCGACACAGAACTGGTAAGACGCTCGCGAGCTATGGACGTCTATATGGAAATAAAGGATTCATCATTCATATATGTTATTTTAGATTTTTTGCGGGAGCACGAAATAAAAGTCACATACATGGAAGTTATGCGCACAAAATATGATCAGGAAAATAGCGGCAATAAAACTGCGTTGCTTCTGTCAATGTATCTTCCGACCAGAAAAATCCACTATGAAATTTTATCATCAATCGGCGAAATTGAATGCGTACATATGATTGAGGAAGTATAGAAAAATCCAGCTACGTCACGCTTTTCATGGTCAAAGAAATCCGCTTCTTTTGTGCGTCTACTTCCAAAACGGTGACATTTACCATATCTCCGACTTTTATGACCTCGGATGGGTGGCGTATATAGCGGTCTGCTATTTGCGAGATATGAACAAGTCCATCCTGATGAACGCCAATATCAACAAATGCGCCAAAATCAATGACATTACGTACTGTGCCAACCATAGTCATGCCGGGACTTAAATCATTCATGTCCAGCACATCTGTTCTGAGCTGAGGCGGAGGTAACTCGTCACGCGGGTCACGCCCCGGCTTTTGCAGTGCGGTGGCAATATCAATGAGCGTTGGCACGCCAACACCGCATTTTTCGGCAACCTCGCTTTCACCTCGATCTTTAAGCAACTCTAAAAGCGGAGGAAGTTTTCCAATATCTTTCAGACTTAAGCTAAAGACCTCCAGAAGGGTCTTTGCCGCCTTGTATGACTCCGGATGGACGGAGGTATTGTCAAGCGCATCTTTACTTCCGGGGATTCTTAAAAAACCTGCGCATTGCTGAAAGGCTTTCGGACCGAGCTTTGGAACATTCATCAGCGCTTTTCGATTAGGAAAAGCGCCATTTTCATCTCTGTATGAGACAACGTTTTTTGCCGCTTTAGGTCCGAGTCCCGCAATATGGGAAAGCAGAGGAGCAGAGGCAACGTTGAGGTCAACACCTACCGAGTTTACGCAGTCTTCAACCACGCCGTCAAGTGAGCTACTAAGTCTAGCCTGCGGCATATCATGCTGATACTGTCCTACTCCTATGGATTTCGGGTCTACCTTGACAAGCTCTGCCAGTGGGTCTTGCAAGCGGCGAGCAATAGAAACCGCAGAACGCAGAGAAACGTCAAACTGCGGAAACTCCTCGGCGGCAAGCTTAGACGCGGAGTAGACAGAGGCTCCGGCTTCATTTACCATCATATATTTTACACCCGGCGTCTCTTTAATGAGCTCTGCCGTAAAAATCTCAGTTTCTTTAGACGCGGTGCCATTACCTATGGCAATAACTGTGACATTGTGGGTGCGGATGAGTTTTTTTAGTGTGGCTGACGCCTCAGCTACTTTTAACTGCGGGGGAGTGGGATATACAACTGTTGTGTCTAGAACCAGCCCTGTTTCATCAATAACGGCGCATTTACATCCGGTTCGATATGCGGGGTCAAGAGCTAAAATTACATGTCCGCGAATAGGTGGCTGCATGAGAAGCTGCTTGAGATTTGAAGAAAACATTTTTATAGCTTGCTCTTGGGCGGCGTCTGAGAGAGTAGAGCGCAGTTCTCTTTCCAGCGAAGGAAATAAGAGGCGATACCACGAGTCTTCGATGGCATTCATTACGTACTTCGTAGTGGGACACTCGTATTGTGTGAGAATGAACCCGTCCATTGTATATAAGATTTTATCATGCGGCGCTACCAATGTGACTTTAAGCGCTTCTTCTTTTTCTCCGCGGTTTATTGCCAGGACACGGTGATGCGGAATTTTCTTCACCGGCTCCTCATATTCATAATAAAGCTCGTATACGTGATTGCCCTCATTATGCTTTTCAGAGCGAATAACACAGTCATTATACATTATGGGACGCAGCTTGTTTCTCAGCGTCGCATCATCGGAAAAATCCTCGGCAAGGATATCGCAGGCTCCGCTGAGACAGCTTTGCGCATCTGGGACGCCCTTTTCCTCGCTTATAAACGATTCTGCCTTTGTTATGGGGTCCTCGGCGTCAGCAGCTTGAGCGACAAGCCACTGCGCAAGCGGCTCTAATCCCTGCTCGCGTGCTATGGTTGCCCGTGTTCTGCGTTTTTGCTTATATGGACGATAGATATCCTCCAAAGCTGAAAGTGTCTGCGCCGCCATAATTGCCTCACTTAGCTCTACCGTAAGCTTGCCTTGAGACTCAATAGACTCCGTGACTTCCTGTTTTCGCTTATCCAAATTGCGCAAATACTTTAATCTATCTGCAAACTCGCGGAGCTTTTGATCATCCATTGCTCCATGCAGCTCTTTCCTATACCGCGCTATAAAGGGTATGGTATTTCCCTCATCAATGAGCTTTATAATATTTCCGGCATGTACCGGAGAGCAAGAAAGCTCTTTTGCAAGAACAGTCTCATATGAAAAATCCAAAATAAATCCTCCATGTTCTCATGATGATGGCGAGAATACTATGTCTTGCGAATTTGCGCGCCAAAAGGAATCAGTGATAATTTTGCAAGTTTAAAATGCTGCAGACCAAATGGTATGCCTACGATTGTAATGCAAAAAATCAGCGCAAAGCACAAATGTGTTAATGCCAAAGCGATACCGCAAATAACTATCCAGATTATATTACCCAATGCCCCCATAAATCCGAAGCCGCCGGGGATTACTTCTCTGCCGAATGGCCAAAGCACAAAACCTGCGATTTTCATGCATTGCACGCCGAAAGGAAATCCGATTATTGTAATGCAGAGTACTAACCCGATAACCAGCCACAAAGCAGCCTCAATAAGCCCGCCAAATATTATCCATAAGATATTTCCAATAAATCTCATAAATACCGCGTCCTTTCAACAACCCAATGTCAATCTAATATACCACAGTAACCAGACCGCAACAATGGATTTAATGATTACTTAATGAAGACTTAATACTACCGGTTACTGTCAAAATAGCAGCTCTTATCTTGATTTTAGGCATTTGATGTGGTAGAGTTTTATGCAGATAGTTTTGATAACAAACGATATGAGAGGGGGCGCAAGAGCGCAAAGTTTGTCTTAAGCAATCGAGGATTAATGAAGCGTTAATTGCGGCAAATACATGGCATTTTCGCATTTGCATGTACATAGTGAATATAGCCTGCTTGACGGTGCATGCCGCATACGGGATCTTGTAGCACGAGCAAAAGAACTTGGACAAACCAGCATCGCTGTGACAGATCACGGTGTTATGTACGGCGCTATCAACTTTTACAAGGAAGCAAAAAATGCGGGTATAAAACCAATAATAGGCTGCGAAGTCTATGTTGCGGCGCGAACTCGATTTGATATGGACTATGATATCGACTCTAACCGCAACCATCTGGTTTTGCTCTGTAAAAATATGACGGGATATAAAAACCTTTGTCACATAATAAGCGCATCATTTACCGAAGGCTTCTACATTAAACCGCGCGTTGACATGGATCTGCTCAGAGCACACAGCGATGGGCTCATTGTTCTATCCGCATGCTTGTCAGGCGAGATTCCAAAGCTTATCAAAGCCGGAAGATATAATGATGCCAAAGCAAAAGCTCTGGAATTTCAGGAAATATACGGAAAAGGAAATTTCTACATTGAGATACAAAACCACGGTCTTAAAGGGCAACCGGAAGTAAATGATGGACTAAAGAAAATACATCAAGAGACAGGCATACCACTAGTCGCCACCAACGATGTGCATTACATAAGCGGGGACGACGCAGAAGTTCATGACGTCTTAATGTGCATACAAACAGGAAAAACAGTAAGCGATGTTGATAGAATGCGTTTTGAGACGAAAGAGTTTTATCTGAAATCCGAAGAAGAAATGCGCGAGCTATTTTCAGATATACCGGAAGCATGCGATATAACGGAAGAAATCTCGGATATGTGCAATCTGGAATTTGACTTCGGAACACACCATTTGCCGGAATTCATACTGCCTCAAGGCGAAACGGATTCCAGGGCATATTTAAAAAGACTTTGCATGGATGGCTTTTACCGCCTGTATGGAAAAGACGCAGCGGAAATAGCGCACAGACTGGACTATGAGCTCGATATGATCTCTGACATGGGATTTACCGGCTACTTTCTTATTGTAGCGGACTTTATAGCCTATGCCAGAAGCAAGGGCATTCCGGTAGGTCCGGGGCGAGGTTCCGCTGCGGGCAGCGTTGCATCATACTGCCTCGGAATTACAACAGTTGATCCAATAAAATACAGCCTTTACTTCGAGCGTTTTCTAAATCCGGAGCGTATCAGTATGCCTGACATAGATATCGACTTTTGTGAACGCCGGCGCGGCGAGGTGATTGAGTATGTAAAGCAAAAATACGGAGCGGACAGAGTTGCGCAGATTGTCACCTTTAACTCACTGAAAGCAAAAAACGCCATTAGGAGTTCCGCAAAAGCGCTCTCGCTCACTTTTCAGGAAGAAAGCGAACTGGCAAATGAGATACCGGGCATTCTAAACATCAGAATAAAAGATGCGCTAAAGTCTTCGTCAAAATTGCGCACAATGTACGATTCCGACACCAGGATAAAGCGCGTTATCGATACAGCGCTTGCAATCGAAGATATGCCAAAAGACTCCGGAACCCATGCCGCCGGAGTGGTAATTACTAAACGCCCGGTTTGTGAATATGTCCCGCTGACGCTTTCAAAAAAGGACGACTCAATAGCGACTCAATACTCCATGAATACTCTTGAGGAGCTGGGACTATTAAAAATGGACTTTCTGGGGCTGCGGAACCTGACGGTCATTGATGATGCGGTGCAGGATATTCGTAAAATAATTCCGGATTTTTCTATTGAAACAATACCGGAGGACGATGAAGCGACATTTGCGATGTTGGCGGCGGGCAAGACCTCCGGAGTGTTCCAATTGGAATCGCAAGGTATGACGGGCGTTTGTGTTGGGCTGGGACCAAAAAATATTGAGGATATAACGGCAATCATAGCTCTTTATCGTCCGGGGCCGATGGACTCGATCCCGCGCTTTTTGGAGTGCAGTAAAAATCCGAAAAAAATAAAATACAAGCATCCGAGTCTCGAACCGATTCTATCAGTCACATATGGGTGCATAGTCTATCAAGAGCAAGTAATCGAAATATTCCGAAAAATGGGAGGCTTTTCGCTTGGACAGGCTGACATGATACGCAGAGCAATGTCGAAAAAAAAGCTCTCTGAAATCGAAAAGGAAAAACGAGCATTTATAGAGGGCGATGCTAACCGCGGCATATGCGGAGCGCTGTCTAATGGCGTATCAAAGCAGATTGCGGCAAGTATTTATGATGAGATATTCGCCTTTGCTAACTATGCATTTAACAAATCTCACGCAGTAGCCTATGCTATGGTATCATATCAGACGGCTTTTCTTAAATGCCACTACCCGCAGCAGTATATGGCAGCTCTGCTAAGCTCGATTCTCGGCAGCTTGACAGGAGTTGCGGAATATACGGAAGCATGCCGTGAAATGGGTATAAAGCTTTTGCCCCCGGATATAAATGAGTCGGGTGCGATGTTCACCGTCTCCGGCAATGATTTGCGTTATGGATTGGTTGCGGTTAAAAACATAGGGCGCGGGTTTATCAAGGAAATGGTTTTAGAGAGGGAGAAAAACGGACCGTTTACCGATTTTGAAGAGTTTTGCAGACGCATGTACGGCGGAGACTTGAATAGACGCGCTTTGGAAAGTTTAATAAAATGCGGTTGCTTTGACAGATTTGGTGCAAATCGCCGACAACTGATGATTATATGCCAAACAATTGTTGACAGCATAGCAGATGAAATGCGCAAAAACGTTGAAGGTCAAATTGACTTGTTCGGCTTTTTGGAGGATTCGTCGGGAGTAAACGCGGCGTCTGCCGGAAAAATTGAAATGCCGGATGTTGAGGAGTTTACAAAAAGCGAACTGATGAAAATGGAGCGGGAAGTCACGGGAATTTATATCTCCGGGCATCCTATGGATGAATACAAAAATTCGGCAAGAAATGCAGGAGCAATAAACATAGGCGATATTCTCGCAGATTGCGCTCGTGAAGAAGGAAATTCAGTCTTTAATGATAATCAAAAAATAATGGTGGCGGGAGTTGTCGAATCAGTCAAAACGAAACCAACCCGCAACAACTCACTGATGGCATATTTGGGAATAGACGATGGCTCCGGCACGCTTGAACTGCTTGCCTTTCAGCGCACAATAGATGATTCAGGCGGATATATGAAAGTCAATACACCTGTTATAGTAAGCGGCAGGCTATCTCTAAGAGACGAAAAAGACCCCCAAATTGTTGTTGATTCGTTAAGACCTATTACCGATACACTTTTAAGAGAGCGTAGCGAAGAAGTGCTTCACACCGGCGGAATCGCCCCGCAAGGTTCCGTAAATATTGCTGAACAAACCCTATACGTTAAGCTTAATAAAGAGGATAGTCCGGAATACGGACGACTTAAGCTTGTACATATGATGTTCCCCGGAAAACAGCGCATGGTCATCCATTTCAGCGATACAAAAAAGACACTTGGCGCAAAATGCATCATCCACAACGCCTTTGTACAAGACCTACAAGAAATGCTCGGAGAAAAAAATGTTGTGGTGAAGTGAGCGCATAGGAAAACAATACTAATGATTGAAAACGGAGAGAATTAGAAAATGAATAAGCACTGGATGCAAGTTATTATTCATACCACGACAGACGGGTTGGAGCATCTTGGCGCTTCACTCACGCAAATCGGACAAACTTCGTTTGTCGTAGTAGACCCGGCAGACTTTGAAAGACTCATCGAAGGGAAGCTTGGCGCATGGGATTATTTTGAAAAAGAATTTCTGAAACTAAAAGAAGCCGAGACGGCCATAACGCTCTATCTTTCAGACGATGCGCAAGGGGAAGAAGAGTTGTCAACTATCCAAAAAAAGCTGGAAGAAATAAAAAACTCTGATCCGGCAGGATTACTTGGCAGACTTGATTGCATTGTTTCGCGAGTGGAAGATACAGATTGGGACAGCTCGTGGAAGAAGAGCTGGGAACCCTTTGCCATTGGTGAAAAATTGATGATTTGCCCGCATTGGGAGACAGGCAGTTATGACGGAAAAACCGTACTATACATTGAGCCTGGTATGGCGTTTGGCACCGGAACGGATGAAACGACAAGTATGAGTCTTGAAATGCTGGAGAGCGCCGTATCATCAGGCGCAAAAGTTTTGGATATCGGCTGCGGCAGCGGGATTCTTTCAATTGCCGCACTTTTGCTGGGCGCGCAGAGTGCATTGGGTTTAGATATAGATAATGTTGCAGTCAAAACCGCCGCCGAAAACGCACGGCTTAATATGCTCTCAGACCGAACCGAGTTTATCTGCGGCAGCCTCACAGATCAAATATCGGAGACCTTTGATATAATATGTGCAAATATCATAGCCGACGTAATCATAGAGCTGCTGCCGGAAATTCCAAGACTGCTTAAAACTTTCGGAGTAGTAATCTTATCCGGCATAAAAGACGACCGGGAAAAAGACGTATTGGACAGCGCCCTGGCATTGGGCTTTGTTGTAGACAAACGCAATGAGAAAAACGGCTGGGTATGCCTATGTGTTAGGTAGAGCTAATAACTATACTATCTGCTATTTCTATTGAAATTACCTATATTACGTGATAATGTATTAACAGTAGACTAATTGGAGGTGAGCCCGTGAGCAACAATACCAGAAAGCGCGAGGGCGCCAAGTTGCCTGATGAAACCAGCGTCATAGAGCTGATGGAGTTTACAATGGCTGGCAGCTCATATGGAATAAATGTATCAAAGGTCACGGAAATCATGAAGAGGTGTAAAATAACGCCGATGACCCACTCGCATCACTGTGTTGATGGTGTATTCAAGCCTCGCGACAAAATAATTACAGTAATAAACCTGCCCCGGTATATGCAACTGCCGGAGAGCGAAAATCCGAGTCAGGATATGTTCATGCTGACGAACTTTGAAAATGTCAACGCAGCATTTCTGGTTCACACGGTGGAGGCAATGCATCAAGTGAAGTGGAAAGATGTAGAAAGACCCTCGCCAATAATCTATGGAGGCAAGGACAGCGTTATAACAGGCACAACAAAGCTTGGCAGCAAGATTATATCAATTGTTGATTTTGAAAAGGTTCTGTTCGACATTGACCCCGAATCAGGGATTCTGTTGGACGAGGTCAGAGTCCTTGGCGAACGTGACAAAAGCGCAAAACCCATTATAATCGTTGAGGATTCCGCTTTTTTGAAAAAAATCATTTTACATGCCGTCGAATTAGCGGGCTTTACAAATGTCACATCTTTCGACAACGGTCAAGACGCTTGGGAATACTTGGAGCATGCGCGTGATAACTGCAAAACAAAAGGACTTCCGGTCGAATCAATAGCGGCAATTGTAATAACGGATATTGAAATGCCCCGAATGGATGGACATCACCTGACAAAGTTAATAAAATCGGATGATTTTCTCAAAAAAATTCCCGTGCTTGTTTTTTCCAGCTTAATCGATGAGGCGCAAAGGCTTCAAGGTCAGGCAATCGGCGTAAACGCTCATCTGGCAAAGCCCCAGATAGGAAATCTAATTGCAACAATAGATGAGTGGATATTATAAACCTAGTATTTGATCAAATATTTTGCAGTCGAGGATGCCAGCCCACATTTTGCTGTCCGCCCTGCTTGCAGGCATGGACGCTTGCATGGGAAGACATCCTCGGCTTCCAAAAAAATCAATAACAATTTGAGGATGAAAAATGAGACTGATGTTTTATGGTGCGGCACGAGAGGTTACCGGAAGCTGTCACTGCGTTGAGCTTGAAGGGAAAAGAATACTGATTGACTGCGGGCTGCAGCAAGGGGCAGACAATGGCTTTGGACAGAGCTTTCCGTTTCACGCCGGAGAAATCGATATAGTCGTAGTGACGCACGCCCACATAGACCACACAGGAAGACTTCCGCTACTGGTCAAGCAAGGTTTTAACGGAAGCATATATGCAACAGAACCTACATGCAAGTTACTTGAAATAATGCTGCGGGACAGTGCGCACATCCAGGAACTTGAAGCCGGATGGAAGAGCCGAAAACAAATGCGGGCCGGAGACGAAACAGATGAGCCGCTTTATACGATGGCAGACGCTGAGCGGGTTTTTCCAATGCTTGTTCCCTGCCGGCATGATAAGATAATCAACATTATACAAGGCGTTGGTATTAGATTTACAGACGCCGGACATTTGTTGGGTTCTGCTTATGTAGAGATGTGGCTTAATGATGGAAGCCAGAGCAAAAAACTAGTGTTCTCAGGCGACATCGGCACGCCTGGTCACCCAATGATTCGCGACCCGCAGTATTTAAAGGCGGCAGATTTTGTTATTATGGAATCAACATATGGCGACAGAAGCCGCCCGGAGACATTCGATACAATTTCTGAACTTGCAAAGGTAATCGAACAAACACTTAAAAAGGGCGGCAATGTAATCTGTCCGGCTTTTGCCATAGGCAGAACACAGGATATGCTGTACTACATCAGAGAAATCAAGGCACGCAAACTAGTCAAAGGTATCCCTGATTTTCCGGTCTATATTGACAGTCCGCTCGCTACGGCATGTACGAAAATATACTCAGGCGATTTACTGGACTATCTTGATGAAGAAGCCATCGCACTTGTACAAGCAGGTATTTCCCCGCTATCATTTGAAGGTTTGCGCTTTGTGGAAACAAGTGACGAATCAAAGCTGCTAAATGACGACAGAACACCTAAAGTAATCATTTCTTCGAGCGGAATGTGCGATGCCGGCAGGATTCGGCATCACCTAAAGCACAATTTGTGGCGGCAGGAATGTGCTGTTGTTTTCACAGGATTTCAGGCTTTTGGAACACTGGGGCGCACACTTGTTGACGGCACGGCTCCGGTTGTCAAGCTGTTCGGAGAGGAAATAGCAATCCGTTGCCGCATATTAAATTTCAGAAGTATGAGCTCGCACGCGGATAGAGAAGGTTTGCTCAAATGGATTGGCGCCTTTGATAAAAAACCGGAAAAAGTATTCGTGGTTCATGGAGAGCGTGATATATGTAAAATGTTCACGGCACGGCTGATCGGCGAGGGGTACAATGCGGTTTCACCGAAATATACTTCAATCTACGATTTGCTGACAGGTGAGGTTGTGTTTGATGGTCGCGATCTGACGCAGCGCAACGAACAAGAGCGGCAGGCACAGCGCGAGACAGCGGTGTACCAAAGACTTATGCTCGCGGGAACCCGGCTTATCGAAGTTATCACACGTAACCGCGGCGGAGCAAACAAAGACCTTGCAAAATTTGCCGATCAAATCGACGCCATGTCAAAGAAGTGGGATAGGTAAAATGTAAGGTGTAACCAAAGTGTAACCTAAGTGGCAAAAAAGCGATTGTAATACGTCATGTTTTTGTATATAATTACCCGACAGGACATGGTGCGGCAGGAGGAATTTCATGGGAAAGATAATAGCCGTAGTCTCCGGAAAGGGCGGAACCGGAAAAACAACGTCAGCAGCCGCCATTTCATCGTGCTTGGCAGCGCTTGGAAGAAAGACTCTATGCGTCGACTTTGACGCGGGGTTAAAAAACCTGGATCTGTCGCTGGGGATGACTGACTTTGCTGTAATGGATTATATGGACGTAGTAGGCGGTGATATTTCACTTGAAGAAGCCTGTTCGGAGTGTCCTAAAATCCCAAATCTGTTTTTTTTAGCTGCGCCTACAGTCTATGATGCAAATGAACTGACGCCGTATGCTATAAAAGCTTTTTTTATCGAAATCTGCCAAGAATTTGAGTACTGCGTTATCGATTCACCGTCGGGAGTCGGCAGCGGATTTTTGCAGGCTGTATCAAATGCCGACATGTCAATTGTTGTTACCACCGGGGATTTGCCTGCAATGAGAGATGCGCAACTTACGGCAAGCCTGATACGAAAAATAGAAGGAAAAGAAGTGCGGCTTTTGGTCAACAGAGTTATGCCAAAAAATCTCAAATACATCAAGACCTCTATTGATGACATTATTGACACAGTTGGCGTCCGGCTTATCGGAATCGTTCCTGAAGACAAATCTGTTTTTAGAGCATTGCACCAAAACATCCCGCTGATTTTATACAAAAAAAGAGTTGCGGCATACGATTACCTTGATATAGCCCGGCGCATCACAGGAGAAGAAGTTCCATTGCGGCATTGGTGATTACTTGCCGTAATACTTGAAATTGCAAGCGAAGGAGGCGACACAGTGAATATAGCGCTAATGGCACATGACAGGAGAAAAGAACTCATGGTGCAATTTTGCATTGCATATTGCGGCATTTTTTCCGGACATGATATATGTGCGACAAACACGACAGGGCGCGTTGTCAGCGAGGCTACCGGGCTCCCGATAACACTCTATATGTCGGGAAACCAAGGCGGGGCTCAGCAGATAGGCTCCAGAATAGCATATAACGAACTTGATCTGGTGCTTTGTTTCTGTGACCCAAATGCTGTGGATGAATACCATAATGTTGTAATGGAAATCGCACGCCTCTGCGACCAACATAATGTACCTTTTGCATCAAATATCGCAACTGCGGAAGTGCTCATACATGGGCTCAAACGAGGCGATCTTGACTGGCGGGATATTGTTAATCCAAAGACGAAGTAATGGGAGAATGGAGTGCCGGAATGAAAAAAATCAAACCTCGGACGCTGTCGGGATTTATGGAGCTTTTGCCGCCGCATCAGGTTTGCTTTGATGATATGGCTCGCAGATTGCGCGAAGCTTTTTCACTATATGGCTTTACCCCGCTTGACACGCCTATTATGGAGGCGGCTGAAATTCTGCTTGCTAAGGGCGGCGGCGAAACAGAAAAGCAAATCTATACACTTTGCAAGGGCGACACAGACCTCGCACTTAGATACGAACACACCACAACACTTGCAAAATACGTAGCTCTAAACTACAGCAGATTGACATTCCCATTTAGGCGCTATGAGATTGGTAAGGTTTATCGTGGAGAGCGAGCGCAAAGAGGGCGATATCGCGAGTTTTACCAAGCGGATATTGACATCATTGGCGATGGAAGCTTGGACATTCTAAGCGAAGCGGAGATACCGGGCGTAATTTACAGATGCTTTACCTCGCTCGGTTTGGAGCGATTTGTCATCCGCATAAATAACCGCAAGGCGCTAAGCGGCTTTTTTGAAATCATCGGAGTAGGTGAGCAAGCAACCGATGTAATGCGTGTAGTGGACAAGCTCGAAAAAATAGGATCGGAAAAATTAACTGCCACGCTCACAACCGACATGGGGCTCAGCCATGAGAAGACCGTCCGTATTATAGAATATGTCACACATAAGGGTGACCCATTTGAAATGCTTGACAAATACAGAGGGAAAAGCGAAACCTTCGACAAAGGCGCCGACGAGCTATATGCAGTAAAGAAATATCTTGCAGATTTTGGAGTTCCCGAAACACATTTCAAAATCGACCTTGCCATCGCGCGCGGACTGGATTATTACACAGGTACTGTCTACGAGACATATATGAGTGATTACCCGGAAGTTGGCGCCATTTGCTCCGGCGGCAGATATGATAATTTGGCGGAGAATTTCACAGACCGAAAAATGCCCGGAGTTGGAATTGCCATCGGGCTGACCCGTCTGTTTTTCATACTTGAGGAGCAAGGACTCCTAAACGAAGCCGTCCTCACCGCACCTGCTGATGTTCTTATAATTCCAATGACAGATGACCTTTCACATGCGGTAGCCCTTGCAACGGTGATGCGTGAAGCAGGGCTGCGCACACAAATATATGGCGAGAACAAAAAATTCAAACAGAAAATATCATATGCCGATAAGCTAAACATCCCATTTGTTGTATTTCTTGGAGATGAAGAAATAGCAAATGGCAAAATAAGCGTTAAGGATATGACGAGCGGAGAGCAAACCACTGCGTCACAAGGGGTGCTTATTTTGAACATCAGCGAAAGAATAAAAAAACTCCGCAGCGGCAAACCAATCGCGGAAAAATGAAAATAGACGTCTGTTTATGAAATTGGGGATAAGCTCGTTTTTTCAAAAAAAAATTAACTAGAATTACTGCAATTTACAAAATATTAAAGAATCATTCACATAAATTATGTAATAAACTATTATCATGTAAATGCAAACGGCGGGGACAGACAACCGTATCCCACCGACCTATATTGGGTCGGCACACTCCCTCCCCCAAACAAACGGTAGTTAGAATCCCCCCGTTTCCAGACCAACCATCTTCCTCTCTTTTCACTAAACCTCCGACAGCTACCGGAGGTTTAGTGACGTTTATATGTAAATCAGCATTGCGACATAACTGAGAAATGAACTCGCCTTGCCGCTAAATGCTACGCTGCCGCGCTTTGCGAAGTTAGAATAGCCGGAATGATGATATGCGCAATATCGTCTTCTATAGCTGGATAGCCTGCATACCCCCGGCTTCTTCCGAATGCGGCGACATTTTCAATTCTTTGTATTGCCGCTCTTACCTCGCTATCATTATCATCAAATCTTGGGAATATCTCTACGCCAAATAGGTTTATGGTTTCAAGCTCATAAATGCCGGCAGATACTGACAAAGTGCCGCCGGTTCCTTCAAATGCGCGGAGAAGCTGCGTGTTACCGTTTTGGATTTCCGCGACAACTTGCCTATATATTATCATGTCGGAATAGGATACCGGCATGTTTGCGTCCCATACGCTTTCATACATTTCGTTTGAAGTAAATGCCGCTCTCCAAAATAGCTCGTCGCCAATGATTCGGCGCAAAGCATTATCAAATACCCAAGTGTCTTCCATGCTGACTCTATGCGCTCTTGAAAATCCTCCGCTAAAACTTGTAGCGAACAAATTTGCAAGGCTTTCATCTAGTCCCAGGATATGACCGACTTCGTGAAGTGCAATGTATGCAAATATTCTGGAATCCTCCTCACTGTGTGTGCTGAGAAATAACTGCAAACTAACCAGAGTGATTTCCTTTGCCCGAGAACGGTATTCATATTGAACAACGCCGCCCAAAGTGTCATTTTCAGGTCTTCTGGCACGTTGAGCAAAATAAATCTCGTAAGCGCTTAAGAGGTCGCGGAGGTAAGTGGAATTAAACGGCATTACGCGGCTCAAGTCATCTTGCTCCCATCCTTGAATAAAAACCTCTATAAACATCTCAGCAAGCATTATATCATTTTCGGTTAGGCTCGGTATATTTATAGCCCATGAATTTTTGGACGCTACCGTAGGCCACGGATTATCAACAGCTCCGGCGTAGTTATTATTAAATGCCATCAAACCATTTGCCAAACTAAATGAAGACACTACCTCTGTTTGTGAACTGCCGCTAACAGATGCAAGGTTAGAGTTCCTGTACCTTGCAGTGTCCCACAATCCGCTGGAGAGTTGTGCCGGAGTCTGTGTCAGTACTGCATCGCCGATGATTGTAATAGTCCTCGTGGCGGGATCCCATCCAACCTCAGCGCCAAAGCTTTCGGCGACTGCGCGAAGAGGAACAAGCGTCCTGCCGCCTATTATCTGCGCAGGAACGTCAAGTGAAATATTAACGCCATTTCTCACTATCACATTGCCGCCGACTCGCAGCGAAAGGTTCAAATCCTCTCTTACGGCAGTTATTGTTTGTGTTGATGCGTCCCAATCGACCTGCGCCCCCATCGCCTCAAAAATAGCTCTCAGCGGCACAAGGGTTCTGCCATTATCGACAATCGCCGGCTGGTCAAACGCAATAGGGATTCCATTGATAAGCGTCCTGATATCACTGTGCGCAGATGCTGATGCTACTACAGGCGTTGTCAGTGTTGTAAGCGACAGAGCAATAATCAGCACGAGCGAAGCTGCAAACAATAATATTTTTTTCATTTGGCAACTCACCTACTTTCACAACTGAACACCGCATCCTTTAGACAAAGGGGCGGCACTTTAGGTTTGATAATCAAATGTCACAAGCGCCCGCTCTCACAAAAGGCATCGCTTGATTGCCCAAATAATATCACATATAAATCGAGTCTGTCAAGAAATTCACAACTGTTTCCACACAGCTTCTGCCAACTGCATTACAGGTCACTTACCTTGAAGCTCAATAATACGGTCGCGCAGAGCCGCGGCATATTCAAATTCAAGCAGCTTTGCAGCGGCAGTCATTTCCTTTTCCAGTCTTTTTACTTCCTCGTCAAGCTCGCGCTTTGTCATCTTCACTCCCGAAGCAGCGTTGGACCCACCGGCTTGAGAAATCTCCAGAAGCTTGCGCACACTCTTGATTACAGTTTTTGGGATTATACCATGCTTCTCATTAAAAGCCCGCTGCTTCTCACGGCGGCTATCAGTCTCAGCAATAGCCGCGCCCATCGACGCTGTCACTCTGTCCGCATACATAATTACAAGACCGGAAACATTTCTTGCCGCACGACCAATCGTCTGAATAAGCGAGGTTGTGCTTCGCAAAAAGCCCTCCTTATCCGCATCGAGAATAGCGACAAGTGAAACCTCAGGCAAATCAAGCCCCTCTCTCAGGAGATTTATTCCAACAAGAACATCGAATTCGCCGAGCCTTAAATCGCGAATGATTTCCATGCGCTCGGTAGTCGAAATATCATGATGCAAATAGCGCACGCGAATACCGGCGCCTTTAAGATATCCTGTCAAATCTTCAGCCATTTTCTTTGTCAAAGTAGTGACTAGAACTCGCTCATCCCTTTCGGTTCTAGCATTTATTTCACCAATTAAATCATCGATCTGCCCATCGACCGGTCGCACGGAAATCTCCGGATCCAAAAGTCCGGTCGGGCGTATAACCTGCTCAACAACCTGACTCGAACGAGACCGCTCATACTCGCTTGGCGTTGCTGAAACGTATACCACTTGATTCAGTCGCTCATTAAACTCAGAAAATGTCAGCGGACGATTGTCAAATGCGGAAGGCAGTCGGAAACCGTATTCGACAAGACTCTCTTTTCGCGACCTGTCTCCTGCATACATCGCGCGCACCTGAGGCAATGTGACATGACTTTCATCGATGAACATGAGAAAATCCTTTGGGAAGTAATCAAGCAAAGTCATCGGGGCGCTACCGGCGATACGTCCCGAAATAATTCTGGAATAGTTTTCAATTCCGCTGCAATAGCCTAGCTCAGCAAGCATCTCAACATCATACATGGTTCGCTGATGAATGCGCTGTGCCTCAACCAGCTTATTGTTAGTTTCAAAAACCTCAATGCGAGCTTTCATTTCCGCTTTTATCTCGGCGATTGCCATTTGTGTCTTCTCTTCCGTTGTAACATAATGAGACGCTGGATAAATTGCAATATGCCCCAAGGTTCGGACCGGTTCGCCGGTGATTACATTGATTTCACTGATTCTTTCAATCTCATCCCCAAAAAACTCGACCCTTATGGCATTCTCGCGGGAATAAACGGGATAAATCTCCACAGTGTCCCCGCGCACTCGAAAAGCATTGCGCTCAAAAGCGACGTCGTTTCGTGTATAGCGAATAGAAACAAGCTTTTTCAAAAGCTCATCCCTGCTTCGTTCCTGCCCCGGTCTCAAAGAAATAACCATACTTGAATAGTCAATTGGGTCGCCAAGACCGTAGATGCAGCTTACAGATGAAACAACAATGACGTCACGCCGCTCAAAGAGCGAAGAGGTTGCACTGTGCCGCAGCCGCTCAATCTCGCTGTTTATAGAACTGTCTTTTTCTATAAAAGTATCCGTATGCGGTAAATATGCCTCCGGCTGATAATAGTCATAATATGAAACAAAAAACTCCACGGCATTATCCGGAAAAAACTCCTTAAACTCGCCGCACAGTTGCGCTGCAAGCGCTTTATTATGCGCTAAAACCAATGCCGGACGCTTAGACTGCTCAATAATCTTTGCCATTGTATATGTCTTGCCTGATCCGGTAACACCTAACAGGGTCTGTTCATTAAATCCCAGCTCTAAACCATTTGCCAGAGCTTCTATCGCTTCCGGCTGACCGCCAGCGGGCTCAAATTCACTTACAACCTTAAACTCAGGCATAACCATCTACCTCGATACTTTACGCTCCGTACTGAGCTAAATACTCTTCCATTTTTGTAATACGCATATCACCCTTCGCAAAAGAATTGATAATATCACGAGCTGAAATTATAGAAAAAACACTGATTCCAAACTCATCGCGAAGTTCTTCTAGCGTTGACTTAGCTCCTGTGCCGCGCTCCATCCTGTCAACCGATACAAATAATGCGGTGACAGTAATATCGGCAACAGATTTCAAAATGCTCAAGCTTTCACGCACGGCTGTCCCGGCAGTGACGACGTCTTCTATGATAACTAGCTTGTCTCCATCTTTGGGAATGTAGCCGATAAGCGAACCTCCTTCGCCATGACTCTTGGCTTCTTTCCGATTAAAAAAATACGGAACATTAACTCCATGATTCCGATAGAGAGAAGAAGCCGTTGCCGCAGCTAATGTAATGCCCTTATACGCAGGTCCGTACAGCGCGTCAAACTGTATTCCGCTTTCTGCTACACTGTCGGCATAATAGTCTCCGAGCATCGAGATATGCATCCCTGTCTTGTAGTTGCCGGTGTTGACAAAATATGGCGTCTTCCTTCCGCTTTTTGTCGTAAAATCTCCAAAGGTTAGCACACCCGCATTTTCCATAAAATCAATAAACTCATTTTTACTTCTCATTACCCTTTTACCGTCCTTATGAAAGTTTCAGAGGGCAAGCTCGCGGCCTGCCCTCTCTTTTTCAACTCCCACTTATGGTAGGGATCACCGCTTTTACACAGAAATTATATACAGCCAGGCACGGCTTGTCAATATTTTAGAGAAAATCTTTTACGGAATTTTTTACATCCGCTGCCCGTCGTCTTTACAGGACGCCGTGTATCCAAATACACAGGTTGGTTACTGCACGTCATTTGCGGTAGTTACTTGCAAAAAACTGCTAACTTTTGTGCTTGAGACTGTAACCATAGCGAGTTTTCGTATCTCCCAGTAATCAGTACCCCGACATCTTCAATAGAGATGCTGTGCTGCTTCGCATTCTTTAGAGCTTGCAATTTGCAATAATCGTGATACAATATTACCGGGCTAAAACACAGTTTTTTTGCGCATTTTAGCCCGGCAATAGTAAAATGAGAGGCAAAAACGCAGTATTACCGGGCTAAAAACGGAAAATACACCGACTTTTAGCCCACCAATAATCGAAAGGGGGCGGTAGTTTTGAAAAATATTGTGGGTAGGGAAGATGAAATTCGGTCTATCGAAAAATACTATTATTCAGGACGTCCTGAGCTAGTCATAATTTATGGGCGGCGCAGAGTTGGAAAGACCTACTTGATTAGAGAAATCTTTGAAAACAACTTTTCGTTTTATTTCACCGGAAGCATCGATGCGTCTAACTCCACGAACTTAGCAAACTTCGACACGGAAATAATGGCATGTGGCGGTGATGTACAAACCAAGTCAAAGAACTGGTCAGACGCTTTTGAAAAACTAAAAAATCTGCTTAATAAGAACAAGGGAGCACGAAAAGTTGTTTTTATAGATGAAATGCCCTGGCTGGACGCTCATAAATCCGACTTCCTCTCTGCATTTGATTATTTTTGGAATAGCTGGGCGTCGGCAAATCCCGATATTTTCTTTATTGGTTGCGGATCGGCTACAGCATGGATTACAAAGCACATTTTTCAGAATAGAGGGGGCTTACATAATCGTGTCACCGGGAGAATTTATCTCGCACCATTTACCATTGGAGAGTGTGAGCTTTTTTTTGAAAGAATGGGCGTTATCATAACTCGCTATCAATTAGCGGAATGCTACATGATTTTTGGAGGGATTCCATATTATCTCAGCCTATTTGAAAAAGGCTTGTCTTTTTCGCAAAATGTTGACAAGCTCTGCTTTGCCCCTAATGCTCCATTAAAAAATGAATTTGAAGAACTATACCACTCGCTATTTAAAAATCCACTTCATCACATAAAAATAGTCGAGACCCTGACAGCTAAAAAGTCAGGAATGACCAGAAAAGACTTGTGCGATACAGGGGGTTTGCAGGAAAACGGGCATCTCACAAGGGCCTTAAAAGAGCTGGAGCAGTGTGGATTTATCGAAAGCTTCTCGGATTTTACAAAGAAAAAAAGCGGAACATTTTACTTCCTAAAGGACGCATTCACACTTTTTTACATCAGGTATATAAGGAACAACAACACAAAGGATATGTATTTCTGGACTAACTATGCGGAAGACGGCGGACATAGAGCATGGAGCGGTTACGCTTTTGAGTTGTTGTGCCGTATACATTTGTCGAAGATAAAGGAAAAGCTTGGAATATCCGGCGTTTCAACTAACACAGCAACCTGGCGAAGTAAAGACTCAACCCCCTCCGTGCAAATTGACTTGTTAGTTTCCCGCAGAGACGGTGTGGTAAACCTCTGCGAGATAAAGTATTCAAAACACCCATATAAAATCACAAAAGACTACGGAGAAAAGCTCGAATATAGAAAAATGGTTTTCGCAATGGAAACAGGCTGTAAGCATGCATTGCACACCACAATGATTACAACATTTGGTCTGACCAAAAATGGCTACTTTGGGGCAGCACAGTCAGAGGTTACGCTGGATGATTTGTTTTAGTGTCGCCATCAAACACAACCGCGCTTTGCCACGGTCTTTGCCTAATAATATTATGTGAGAGCATTCAAACGACAATATATTCAGTCCGACAGCAATATTTGGTTTGGTAATGCATCCGATTGTATAGACATTGGAAGCAAATATACCGTCATTTCAAATTCTCTGCAAATTCTTTCTTTTCCAGAATAGTGCTTATCATATTTGTATTGAAGCTTTAACTCGGCTCCTTTTTGCCGAATTCTTAAAGTATTTCCCGAAGTGTTATTAATAAACCCCGGTGTATCATAATAATAATTTATTTGCAGTGCCCTCTTAGGCGCGGTCGTTTTGTCCAGTATATGCATGTGTTCCAATAATTCTGCTTCCGAAATCATGGCGGCTACTTCACGTTCGATCATATGGCACCCCTATTTAAGTATATTTTGATTAATCCACGTCGCGACTCCATCTGCTTCGTTTGAATCGCACAGTTCGTCTGCAGTAGCCATCACATCAGGGTTTGCATTTGATACTGCTATCCCCAAACCACAACCCTCAAGCATAGATATATCATTGTTATCATCACCAAAGCAAACGACATTTTTACATCAATACCAACTTTTGAGCAAATCCGTTTCAAAGCTTTCATTTTTGTTGCGCTCCAGCCTGTCTCTATAAAAGGCTCAAGCGCCGCAGTTAACAATATTTCTGAGTTCCCACCTTTACGAGGCGTTCCAGAAATGCCCAACACATGCATATTCCCACCTTCAACTTTCACATAACTTTCTGACAGACAATTTCGCTAGACAGACGACCAACAATAGCATGTATTTGTCAATAATGTATAAAGAGGCGAGTAGTGTCTTCAATACATTGCACGAATTATGAGGCATAGTCAACCTTTGGCACTTTGCGGGAATAGAAAGTATACCATATATAAATCCAACAACCTCGCAGCGTTGAGCCTGCCATTAGCGCTATCCAAACCCCCGCCAAGCCAAGATCTGTAAAATGCACAAGAACATAGGCAAGAATAACTCGCAAAATATTAGACGTAATGCTGGATATTGAAGGCGGAATAGTCTTGCCTTGCCCTCTAAACAGACCGCTGCCAACACCTTCAAGACATTGAGGAATTTGACAAATTGCAAAAATGCGAAGATTTATGACGCCCAACTCGATAATCTCCGGAGAATCAGGCGCAAATAACCCGATAAGAAAACGTCCGGCAAAAATAAGTATAAATGACACAACAAGACCCCAGGCGGACATTATCACAGACGAGATTTTAAACCCCCTGGAAATCCTACTCCATTTGTTAGCTCCAAAATTCTGACCTGTAAATGACGTCAGCGCCGAAGCAAAGCCGCCGCCGATAAGCCATGTCAGGCTCTCAATCTGTGAGCTCACACGAGTAGCCGACATTGCGTTTTCGCCAAAACTAACTATCAATAAAGACACAAGCATTGTCAAAGTAGTAAAAAAGAAGCTCTCGACAGAAATAGGCATTACCCAACGAAATATCTGTTTAACAAACTCACGTTTGAGCGGAACAAGAAGCTTAAAACTTTCAAAGGGTCTGTTCTTGTATTTTTTAAGCAATATAACCGCCAAAACGGCAGCTACAGAATGGGCAAAAACCGTAGCAAGACCGGCTCCGGCAACGCCCATGCCGAACATGAAAATCAAAATCGGAGTCAATATCATGTTCACCATAAATCCGACGCCGCCAATTACCAGGGATGTGCGTGAATTTCCAACGCCGTTAAAAATCCCCATGATTGAGGAAGACACAAAAGCCATAGGAAAACTCAGGCTGACCATCGAGAGATAGTCGTTAGCATATCCAATGACTATCTCCTCTTGAATGCGAAAGAACATGATTAGTGACTCGTGCGCAATAAAAACAATTGTTGAAAGACCGACGCCAATCAGAGCGCTCAAAATGACGGCATTTTGGGCAAAACCCAGCGCCCGCTCCTTATTGCCTTGACCGAAACTCTGGGACACGCCAATCTCCGCACCCATACGTCCAAAAAAGAGAAACGCCAAAGACATCCACAAAAACAGTCCGACTGTACCGGAAGCCGCTAACGCGGAATGACTATACCGACCCAGCCAAAACATATCCGTCAGATTGTAAACCATTTGCAGAACTTGAGTCAGTATCAAAGGCGCCGCAATAGAAAACAATTTTTTGACAATGCCGCCCTGCGTCAAACTATATTTATCTCCCATGCTTATGGACACAGCAAACTCCCCTTTTCCCATTTCACGAATGAAACTATATATAAGTAAATGAATAATGTCAAATAATTTGGCGACATGACGAAACCATTTCTCCGCTTGGTCACAATGTTTGATTCGCGCCCTGTTGACAAATGAGGTATACTGATACATGATATCGGTAGAATTTCGGACGCTTATACTGCGTCTTTGTATTAGGGTATAGAACATGCAAAAAAGTTATAAAATTGGCATAGACATAGGCAGCACTACTGTCAAAACAGTTGTTTTGTCTGAAACAGGGGAAATGCTTTTTAGCGCATACGAAAGGCATTTTTCGCAGGTGCGCGAAAAAGCTGTATCGCAGCTTAAACAAGCCTCTGCAGAGTTATCCGGAGAACTCTGTGCACCTGCCATTACCGGCTCGGCGGGGCTTGGTGTGGCAAAATCATCCGGACTGCCTTTTGTGCAGGAGGTTTATGCTACAGCAGCCATAGTATCAGAGCGCATACCTGATGCCGATGCGGTAATTGAGCTAGGCGGAGAAGACGCAAAAATAATCTTCTTCGGAAACAGCCTGGAAGAGCGCATGAACGGCTCCTGCGCAGGTGGAACGGGAGCGTTTATTGACCAAATGGCAACTCTACTCGATGTTTCGGTAGCTGAGCTTGACAAGCTCTCTTTGCAGCACGAGAAAATATATCCCATAGCCTCCCGATGCGGAGTTTTTGCAAAGACAGACATTCAGCCAATATTAAATCAAGGCGGACGCAAAGAAGACATTGCGGCGTCGATACTTCAAGCTGTTGTTGACCAGACTATCGGAGGGCTTACACAAGGTCGCGAGCTGACGGGCAAGCTGGTATTCTTAGGCGGTCCTTTGACGTTCATGCAGGGGCTAAGAGAAAGATTCATCAGCACACTCAGCCTGGATGAAGAACATGCTGTTTTCCCTCAAGACGCACAATGCTTTGCTGCGTTAGGTGCGGCAATATGCGCTAACGAAAAAGATGCACTGCCATTTGACGAAATACTAAAGCGTCTGGAAAATGCTGTTGATGACGTAAGCTTGGCACAAGGCTTAGAACCGCTTTTTGCTTCTACAGAACAATACGAGCAGTTTTGTGCACGGCACGCCGGAGCGGCGCCCCTAGAAGTCGATTCAAAAGCATATAATGGCGGAGCTTTTTTAGGAGTCGACGCCGGAAGTACAACTACGAAACTGACCCTCATAACTCCTGACGGTGCAATTCTTTATAGCTATTACAGTAGCAACAAAGGAAACCCCGTCTCCATAATAAAGGAGCAATTAGAGAAGATTTATGATTTATTCGAAGATAGGGTGACTATATTAGGTTCGGCAGTCACCGGATATGGTGAAGAGCTGGTAAAGAACGCATTTAATATGGACTTCGGGTTGGTAGAAACAATGGCTCATCTGCGTGCCGCCCGGCATTTCGACCCGAATGTGGATTTCATTATCGACATAGGCGGGCAAGATGTTAAGTGTTTTAAAATCCGCGGCGGAGCGGTTGACAGCATCATGCTAAATGAAGCCTGTTCATCAGGCTGCGGCAGCTTTATAGAAACCTTTGCAGTTGCTATGGGGTATAACATTGCAGACTTTGCGAAACTTGGACTCTTCGCAATCTCCCCTTCAGATTTGGGTTCTCGTTGCACCGTATTCATGAACTCGAGTGTAAAACAATCTCAAAAAGACGGCGCGCCTATCGAAGCAATTTCAGCGGGGCTTTCAATCTCAATAGTAAAAAACGCCATCTATAAAGTAATCAGAGCAACAAGCGCGGAAGATTTGGGAAAAAGCATAGTTGTTCAAGGCGGCACGTTTCTTAACGATGCGGTGCTCCGTTCATTTGAGCTTGAGTTGGGCACAACGGTAACGCGCCCCGCCATCTCAGAGCTTATGGGCGCCTACGGCGCGGCGCTTATGGCAAGCGAAAAGTGGAAAGAGAAATGTACTGCCGGAATTTCTTCTAAATGCAGCTCATCCATACTAGATAAAGCTGCGCTGCTAAGCTTTGCGCATGAATCAAAGCCTGTCACATGCAGAGCCTGTACTAATAATTGCAGCATGACAATCAATACCTTTGATGGCGACCGCCGCTTTATATCAGGAAATCGCTGCTCAAAACCATTGGGAACAGATGCGGCTTCGCAGCCCAACTTAATGAAATATAAATATGAAAAACTTCGTGCAATGCAGGGTAAGGGCAGCGGCACAGGTGCACGCGGTAAAATAGGGATACCATTTGGTCTGAACATGTTTGAAAATCTGCCGTTTTGGTATGATTTTTTTACAAAACTTAATTTTGAGGTAATATTGTCGGAGGAATCGTCAAGACAATTATATATACTAGGGCAGCGCACAATTCCGTCTGATACAGTATGCTATCCGGCAAAGCTGATGCACGGGCATATTGAGTCGCTGCTTGGTATTGGGGTAAGAACGATTTTCATGCCATGTATGCCATATAATTTTGACGAAGGTATCAGCGATAATAATTACAACTGCCCCGTAGTGGCATATTATCCGGAACTCTTGGCAGCAAACCTTCCAAATTTGAAAGAGGCGAAGTTTCTCACACCATATTTTGGTCTGCACAAAAAGCGTGGATTCATGATCAAGGCGGCGGAGTATTTTAATGAGCATTTTGATATCCCTGAACGCGAAACAAAGACGGCAGTAAAATCAGCGTATAATCAATATGAAAACTTCTTGTCCGATATTGAAAATGAAGGTGCAAAATATATAGAATATGCTAACAAAAACAATAAGCGCATCATCGTTGTTTCCGGCAGACCATACCACGCCGACCCGGAAATAAATCACGGTATAGACACGCTGATATCCTCAATGGATCTTGTGTTGATTACCGAAGATGCTATCTCGCGGCAAGTGGGCAAGCAGCATAGAAGAGTCCTCAACCAGTGGACATATCAAGCCAGGATGTACAACGCAGCAAGGGTCGTTCTTAAAAACCCGAATATGCAAATGGTGCAGCTTGTATCTTTTGGATGCGGAATAGATGCAATAACAACAGATGAACTCCGGGACATCTTGGAATCCGGCGGGAAACTCTATACTCAACTAAAAATCGACGACATCAGCAATCTCGGTGCGGTGCGGATTAGAATCAGAAGCCTTCTGGCGGCAATGGATAGTATGTCGCGTTAGCGCCGCTTTGCTCACAGCCATATATGATTGGTGGTTGCCGGGAAGTGGGTGTTTTCGATAATTCTGCGATGCGTATATCGTTAGTTGTCCGCAAGAAAGTCGGCTCTCGGTCGATATGGCACCCTCAGCTCATGCCCTTGTTTGCGAAGCTCGTCTATTTTTATAAGGATAAGGTTCATATCCTCTCCAAGAGCCTTTGCCATCTGAAAAATATCATAGTCATTTTCAATGAGCGAAAAAATATCGCTATCATCTACTAAAAGCTCGCTCGCAAAAATATTTGCCTCGTACTCCGGTTTACTGCGCATATCGTACAGCATAAACTCCTGCAAAGTATTCGACTTTGCAAACTGTCTGTGAAACCTGTCATGCCCCAGTTCGTGAGCGCATACCATCCTCTGTTCGCGCTCGCTTAAATTTCCGTTTATGAAAATGAACCGGCTGCGCTTAATGACCTTGTACATGCCTTTTAGTGCATTGAAATCATAGTCAAATATTATATGGATACCCAACTCCCGCGCAAGCTTAAAAGGGTCGCGAGAGCCGAACAAACGCACGAGTCGTCTCGCCTCTTTTATAATATAGTCAGAACGCAACAAAACCACCGCCGCCTAATATTGATATGGATGAATTACTCTCCGTGCGCTGAAGTATTGTATTTCTTTGGCGCATATTTTTTGCTTTCTTCTTTTGCTACCCAATAGGCATTTTGTATAGCTCTCATAACAGCATCTTTTTCCCCGTCCGAAAGCTTGCCCCCGGCAAATAAACCACTAATCTCCGTCACCAAGTCCTTAGCCTCACGCGCGCCCTTACGACCACCCTGCGCATAAGCAACCGCAACAAATTCCTCTTCCTCGGAAATGAGACTCTCTATAGTTATTCCAAAATATCTGGCAATCACCGGCAACTTATCGCTCGTCGGCAGGGTCACGCCGTTTTCATAATTAACTATAGTGCGCTTAGAGATTCCCAAATCCTCAGACAATCTATCTTGTGACAGCCCTATTTGCAAGCGCTGTGCTTTAAACTTCTGCGCAAACGTCATATAAGAATCACCTCATTTATCAAAATCGCAAGACTTCCATCCATTTATAGTGCAAATATTTTCCTATTGACAGCGCAATAATTTTCCTCTATAGTGAAATGTATTGCACTATCATTATACAGAGCATTGCACCAAGAGTCAAGCTTTCACGCAAAAATATTTGCGAGATATTTTGCCGAAAGAGAACTCGAATTACTTGTCGGAGAGGAAAGGTGTGCATCTATGACCGACTATATGAGAGCTGTTGCGCATATCGACGCCAACTATTACTACGGACAGATAGAAGCCCTGCACCGCCCCGAAGTGAGAGGCAAGCCCTTTGTGGTTGGCGGCGACCAAGAATCGCGAAAAGGCATTGTCCTTACAAAATCACCCTCTGCGAAAAAAATGGGAATAAAAACAGGCTCATCCATAAAAGAAGCGCTTAACATATTCCCCAACTTGATTGTACTTCCGGCAAATTACCCGCTGTACCTCCACTTCTCCCGGCGCATGAGAGAAATTGTACTTGAGCACACAGACACAATACGCCCTTTTGGAAGCGATGAAATGTGGTGTCAGTTGTACGGCAATAGGGATATGGTTATGAAAACCGTGCAAGCAATCCGCCAAGCCATATGGCGGCAGCTTTGCCTGACAGTATCAATCGGAGTTAGCGACAATATGCCATATTCAAAAATAGGAAGCGACCTTGCTCCAAATAATGGTGTGTGCGAGCTATGGCGTGAAGCCCGCGAAAAACTCATATATCCCCTGCCGGTTGGAGACCTTCTCTATGTCGGACCTTCTACAAGTGAAAAATTCATCCGATACGGGATAAACACCATAGGAGATTTGGCAAACAGCAACCCTGAGCATATCTGCAGGATATTGCGCAACAAAACAGGCACAGTTCTGTGGACTATGGCAAACGGCTTAGATAGGACGCAGGTTGAGCATATAGAAAGTATTGAGGACATTAAGAGTATAGGCAATTCAAACACCATGCCTCGCGATTTAACAACAAACGAAGACGTAAAAGCGGCATTTTACATGCTGGGGGAATCCGTCTCACAACGTATGCGAGAGACTGGATTTGAAGCGTCAACCATCGTTATTTCGTTTAGAGATAACGATCTTGTCCCATACACCAGACAAAAAAAACTACCCCGCCCGACTAATCTCACCGCCGAGCTGGTTCCTGCGGCAATGGACTTATTTCGCCTAAGCTATGATTGGGCAAGACCCATCCGCAGCGTCGGACTCCGCGGAACAGACCTTGTTTCTGAGGGCTCAGTCTGCCAGCTTAATTTTTTTGTAAATGAGAAGAAACGGCAAAAGCAAATAAACCTAGAGAGCAGCATTGACAGAATAAGGGGGCGATTCGGGCAATACTGTATTGGACGGGCAGTGTTAATGCAAGAGAGGCTAAAAAGTGTAAATGCCAACAACGACATTGGCGATGCGCCGATATTTTATGCGTATCGCTAGTCAAATATCGCACGCAAGAGGAGCATGACATGGCGATAAAACAAATGATAGTCTACAGTAGGCAAGGAGGAAGCCCGGACGTACCGATTACAGTAAGAGTAACGTGGCTGCCAAGCGGAATAATAAAGCCGCAAATGTACTGGACTCCTGATGATTCCTGTTTCAAAATCACGCATATATACGAATGTACTCAACAGGCTTTTCTAAAAAGCAAAGGCATGGGGGTGCGATTTAAAATCAAAGCGGAAATCATTAAAACCAGTCAGGTATACCCCGACTACCCAATTGTCCATGACGAAATCTATTTATATCTTGCCGACAATCGTTTCTGCGAAAAAAATATTGTTGATGAGCGATACGCTCATGCGGGCAAAGAATATATTCCGGTAGTCCTGGACATTTTTCCGGATGGTGGCTACCAGTTAGTATATTTTTGGGTGCAAGGTATAAGGTACTTGGTTGAGAAAACCAACGAAGTCGCGCCTCAAGGGTCTTATAACGCCGGAGGGGTAGGGATCCGCCACAATGTAGAGGCGCGGAAAGTAAACGAAAATGACGATGAGGACGCTGATCCAAACAATAGTCTCCGCCGTATTGCCTCCATATATTTGGAGCTTAATAAATGGTTTGTAAGCGTCTGCAAGCCCGGCGCCGATATAGGTGATGCACAAACGCCACTTTCCGGCACAGTTATACCATAATTGACCCATGTAATAAACCAAATGAGAAAGACCGCCTTGTTTGTTAATTTCTCGGCATTTACTTAGCAGCAGTCTTGTGATATGATTGTTTTTGAAATAGCATTTCAAGGTCGCAGAAAAAATTTACACTTGACGTGATTTTTTGCGTATTTGCGCATATAATAGAGTCTTTTCGGCTTCTTTTAATAACTATAGTCATTTTTATTTTAAATTTCGCGCTTATAGTATATAGATTCAGGTTATATATATCATTAGTCTGTTTATGCTCGCGATAAATACCGTTAGTATTAGTTGCGGAGGGTACAACGATGAATGATATGGCATATACTATTGGAGAGAGAATAAGAATTTATCGAACTCGAAACGGTATGACGCAAATGAAGCTTGCAGAGAAAGCCGGAGTTCATCATACATATATAGGGCAACTGGAACGTGGCGAAAAGAATGCAACCTTAGACACCATAGAAAAAGTTGCTCGTGCGCTTGGTGTGTCTTTTGAAGTGCTTTTCGAAGCTATTATTGCAGGGGATAAAAATAACGAAGCGGCACGTGCCGTCTATGAGCTTATCATATCACAACCGGATAAAGAGCAGCAGGCGCTGCTGGAATTGGTAAAAATGACCGTGAGTTACAAAAATATCTAGTGGCACGCGCCACCAGGTAACCGATGATCAAACCGCACTCCTCGGCTTTGCGGAATTTTTTTTGCAGGGAGCGTCAGAACCACTCCCTGCTCCAATATTTGCCTAAATGCCCGCAAATTCTACATCAGTGGATAATGTCTGGGCTATGGTTTTATTCGCACTTCTGTGCTATATTATGTGTGACTGTTTGTACATATTACATCAGAGAAAGGGGAAAACAAATTGCAAGGAATGTTCAACGAGTTAAAGGCAAAGGGAACCAGCCTCGCCGTAAAACGTTCGATTTACGGTTTTACAGGGGCTTTGCTCCTCTTAATACTGTTCGAGCTCAATGTGTTCGGACTTGGCGATGACGCAATTATTCGCTATCGTCCTTATGTGCTGATTATGGTTGCTTTGGCCACCGCTGCGTCCATCTCTAGCTGGGTTCGTGCCTCGCGCAACAATCTTATGAGAGGAATCGAAAAATTCTGCAAGGGTTCTGATATAATGCTGTCCCGAATGGAAAAAGCATGGAACGATGGATACGATTTTGGCGAGGGTCGGATGGATGCTGAATTTATCATATCGCTAAAAGGATTCCGCTCAAAGGTTATCCCTCTCGAAGGCGTAGTTTGGGTTTCAAAACGACTCCACAATGTTGCTCAAGGCGGTGGTAGTCTAGAAGTTGTACTTGTTGATTTTGAATACAAATATAGCAAAAGCCTACAGATTAATTTTGATATGAAAGAAAACGCCGCTGACAATATTTTGAGGTATCTCATGGAAAACCGACCTGACATTGCGGTCGACCGTGAAGCAGTGCGCAATTTGAGCAAGCCAACAGAGGCGGCGAGACTTTATGCGAATAAAGACTGGGATGGACTGCTGGAATACGCTCGTGCTCAGCGCAGAGTAGTTATTTGATAAAAACCTGTGGAGGGATTTGTGAAGAAAGCTTGGAAAATTTTATTTACAGTTTTATACTTGCTAGTGCCGATATGTCTAATTCGGGCGTTGAAATTTGTCAACAATTATCATAGCGGTTTTTTCTGGGCGTCCGTGGCAATTGTCTATTTTCTCACGATAATTGGTCTTGTCCTTTTCATTAAGTATCGCCCGACCATCTTCCCGGTGCCTATAATAGGCTTGTTCTTCTCGCCGCTGTGGGTATTCATATACGAATATAACCTTGGGTCTGAATATATGAGATACCTAACTACAGGACTTTCTGTTGTATATTATGCGTTGCCTTTTACATCAGTCTCGGCGGTAGCCTATTTTATTATCAAGAAAAAACAAAAGGGATCAAATATTGCGACTTAGGGCGAAAAGAATTCGCTTTGTCAATAGAACGCGCAGCGTTTGCATCCCGCTTCGCGTTTTAATCCAAGTAATTCCAAATGCGTTGGGTCTTTGATGATTTCAGTTGGCAAGCATAATATACAGCATGTAGAAACTTGATTATTCCAATCGTTCCAGAATAATATCAAGTAACTGTTTGTCATTCATTGCTCCTTTAGCAAGCTCCAACCCGATGTGAACAACATCATCATCCGTAAAATTTGCTTCGATATTGTTTACTTTCAACAGCACCAACATCACATAAGTGCCTATACGTTTATTACCGTCTACAAAAGGGTGATTGCATACAAGACAATACGCCATTCGTGCAATCTTTGCAGTTGTAGAATGGTATAACTCAGCACCGTCAAAAGTCTGAAATGGGGCTGCTAATGCAGAATCAAGCAACGCTTCTTCCCTAATTCCGTCTAAGCCGCCCGTGCTTTCAAGCAAAATTCTGTGGAGCCTTTTAACTTGCTCTTTGCTTAATGTAATCATTTTGCCAACTCTTCAAAAGCCTTGATGTGTTTATCCAAAATGCGAGTAGCCGCCACATCTACATCATTATCATCCGCAACAACATTTTGACGGAACAGATTATAGTCCAACAGGACATAGCGCGGGGTGTTGTTTTTGAGGATGACAGCCGTTCCCTTTTCATCCACTAACCGCGCTACTTTTGAAAAATTCTGATTGGCTTCCGATATTGAAACCAAATTGTCAATGTTTATATTCATGATTGCACCCACCTCAATTAATACTATCATATCACACGTTTAGGACAAATGCAACCTAACTGCATTTTATTGACTGAATCAATTATAGCGCCGGGGCGGCGAAATGAATTCGCCATGTCAATGGAACGCGCAGCGTTTGCATCCCACTTAGCATGATGTTTTCACAAATCAGTCGGAGTTTGTGCTACCACTGATTTCGGACGATTGTATGACCCGCCACCTATAGAGGTGGGGGACTTATTGATTTGTTAAAATCATTATCAAATATATTAAAGGAATCCACAGAAGTGATATTATCACAATGGAAACCATTTGTACGACCCGATATAGTACTTCCCAATTTTTCAAAAATGCGGTTAATGTCATAAAAAGCAAAGGAACCCAAACTAAGTAGCTGCCGGCAGTGAAAATAATCGAAAGCACAACCGAGAGAGGAATAAGAATAAGCAAAGAGATATTTGTCAATGTCGCTAATGGACGTTTTTTTATATACTGATATGCGAGATATGCTAAAGCCAACAAACAGGCAAGTACACAAAAAACGTTTGCCCATGTATAGCTTAACAATATCAGATTATTTTTCAAGAACGGGAAGAAAACGGCGGAGCTTGATTGCCCTTGTAGCTCTTCAAGTGAATTATAGGCGGCATATTCAGCTAACCCCAGTGTCGTAGTAAGATAATGCCATGCAGTATTATTGTTTAGATTTTCGTAATTATCTGTCGGTCGATGATAATGTTCAAAGCCTTCTACTATCGCCATATTGATGCCGCGCCACCCATATTCAAGAAAAAAACAAAAATCCGTATATGTATTCCATGAATTATACAGCGTTTGCGCTATGGAAAAACCTAATGGACTTGGCACAGCTCTACGGTACACATTCAACATTGAATAGGCTTGCGGCGATGTTTCAAAAAGTATTAATCCTCCCCTATTACCTTGCGCTTCCAAGTTCACAACCATATCAATCTTATCTTTTAATTCGGGATGGTCATCGATAAAAGCTAATGCGCCTATAGCCCCATGTTCTTCACCGTCAGTAATAAGGAAATATATATTATTGGCAAGGTTTTCATTATGTGATTGTGCCCGCATAGCTTCAAGCATAGCCGCTACCGGCATCATTGCATCTGCTGCGCCGGGACTGCTTGCCCAAGTATCATAATGCGAAACGAACATTATTCCTCTGTCAGTTGTTGACGATTCAAGTTTGACAAAAATATTTTGCACGATAAACTCATCAGGAAGATTGTCAAACCTTGATTCTAAACCACCGCGAAGCCGCCTATTTGCGGAGATTGCTTCATCTCTTGTATACCAAGTGTAATGAGTGATTGGAAATAATCCCATATTTTCAATTTCAGCAACTATCATAGTGCGGGTATGTTCTAATTCTGTCGTGCCGACAATGCGAGGCTGTACCGCAAATCTTTCAATGTTGTACATCATTCTTTGAAAAGCAGGGGAATCCTCATTAGCAGATGGCGGCTGCACTTGCCATATTCCAAGAAAAACACCTATTATCAATGGAAGAACAACATAGATGGATAGATAAATTTTGTTTTTAGATTTTTTAATTACCCCCATCACCTTTCATAATTCAATTTTCCGTTCATTTAAAATCCCTACGCAAGTATGACACAAAAAAATGATTTTTTCTACAATAAAATATCCCAACCCTTTCCAGTTATCTGCGCACAAATGACGAAGCCCCCTGGGGGGCTTCGTGTGCAGTTTGCGGGGAATATTTGTAGGGCTAAAACGGGTTCTCTGTGGGATATGGAACAGTTCTTGGTTGATTATAAGAGATTTTTGGAACTCCTAGGAATTTGAAAACCTCAAACAGGGCTTTGCCGACATGTCCGAAAGCAACTGCGCCGTGGTGCGGATAGCGGTCGGCTATAAGTACGTGGCGGTAGAAACGACCCATTTCGTGGATGGCAAAGATTCCTATGCCGCCAAAAGATTTTGTAGCTACGGGAAGAACCTCGCCTTGTGCGACATATGCGCTAAGCCCGCCCTCTGCCGTGCCTTGTAAGCGGAAGAATGTAATATTGCCCGGCTCTATATCGCCTTCGAGCGTACCTCTTGTGATATCGGGATCGCTTTCCGGCTCTAGAAGACTTTTCATAATCCTCTGGTATTTTAGCTCGCCTTTTTTTAGGCGGCGCATAGGAGTGTTTCCGCAATGGAATCCCATAAATGTGTCGGTATGTGCATAGGCAAATTTATTTAGGATATCGCTCTCGTACATATCGTTTGGTACAGAATTATTTATATCGAGCAATGTCACACCCTCGGCGGTTATGCATGTGCCGATATATTCCGACAAAGCACCATAAATATCTGTCTCACAGGACACAGGAATTCCTCTTGAGGCGAGGCGGCTGTTTACATAGCACGGCACAAAACCGAATTCCGTTTGGAATGCCGGCCAGCATTTGTTTGCAAAAGCAACGTATTTTCTGCTGCCTCTGTTTTTTTCGAGCATATCCATAAGCGTCAGTTCATATTGCGCAAGCTTTGGCAAGATTCCGGACATTTTGTTACCCGGACCAAGTTCTCGCTCCATATCAGCAATAACATCTGCAATTCTGGGGTCGTCCTTGCGTTCGTTATATGCAACTAATAAATCCAGCTCGGAGTTTTCCTGTATTTCAACACCAATGTTAAAAAGCTGCTTTATCGGGGCGTTACATGCAAAAAAGTCCTGTGGGCGCGGACCGTAAGATATAATTTTAAGATTCCTAAGTCCTATGATCGCTGTTGCAATTGGAATGAACTCTTCAATCATTACAGAAAGTTCCTGCGGATTTCCTACCGGGTATTCGGGTATATACGCTTTTATATTTCTCAAGCCTAGATTATATGAGCAGTTTAGCATCCCGCAGTACGCATCGCCTCGCCCGCCCATTAGAGAGCCTGATGCGTCTTCCGCTGCGGCAAGGTACATGGTCGGTCCGTCAAAATACTTTGCAATCAAGACCTCCGGTGTTTCGGGTCCGAAGTTACCGAGATAGACCACCAGAGCATTTACACCTGCGTCTTTTACATCCTCGACTGCTTTTAGCATGTCGGTTTCGTTTTCAACTGTGACTTTGCATTCGTAGATTTCTCCAAATGCTGCAGCTACTGCTGCACGGCGTTTTTCGGATAATGTTATGGGAAAGCAATCGCGTGATACGGAGATGAGACCAAGTTTGATTTCCGGAATGTTTGTCATATTTTTTCCTCCCTGTAGTTGTGTGGCAATGCATTTTTGCTGCCGACTCTATTTTATATATTATACATCGAAAATCATCTTTGTCCATAGTAAGCTGATTTGCCGTGTTTGCGCAGGAAATGTTTGTCAAGCAGCTCTTTTTGCATTGCTTCCGGTTTAGGGGTCAGTGCCAGATTATGCCATGCCATGAAAGCGATTTCTTCAAGAACTACTGCGTTTTCGACTGCTTTGATTGCATCTTTTCCCCAGACAAACGGTCCGTGATTTGGTACAAGCACCGCCGGAACGGCGTCCGGGTCCAGGTTTGCAAATCGCTCCACTATCACAGTTCCTGTATTTGCCTCATAGTTATCGGTAATTTCAGCGGGGGTCATTTTTCTTGAGCAGGGGATTTGCCCATAGAAATAGTCTGCATGTGTTGTCCCAAGCAGCGGTATCTCGATTGCGGATTGTGCGAATATGGTTGCCCACCTGCTATGGGTGTGGACTATGCCGCCAATGTTTGGAAAACTTTCATACAGTGCAAGATGTGTCGGCGTATCCGTGGATGGGGCGAGACTGCCTTCTACGGTCTTGCCTGTTTTCAGCTCTACCAGTACAATGTCCTCTGCGGTCATGTTATCATAGGATACGCCGGATGGTTTTATCGCAACAAGACCTCGTTCGCGGTCAATACCGGAGACATTACCCCATGTGAATGTTATAAGTCCGTACTTTGGCAGAAGCAGGTTCGCCTCAAGTATTTGTTTTTTAAATGATTCGAGCATAGCTTTATTCCTTATTTGTCGTTTACGTTATTTAGGACGTCTACTGCTGTACGCTCTACTTGCAGTGCCGCCTTGTAGCGCTCAAAGTAGACGCTAAATCCCTCAATATCGCCGGGATCGGGGTCAATAACTGTGACTTTAGCGTTTGAGAATATTCTGTTTTCTAAAAAGTCTTCAAGTGATTGCCCGTCTTCTTTACTTCCTGCATACGCGGCGAGCAGGGCTATCCCCCACGCGCCGCCCTCACCGGCAGACTCCATAACTGCTACCGGGATATTTAGCACGCCAGCCATAATTTTCTGTCCTACAATGGGGGTCTTAAACAATCCGCCGTGACCGTGTATTTTGGATAGGGTGACATTTTCTTTCCCCGTCAGAATATCCATGCCTATTCTCAGCGTTGCTATTGATGAAAAAAGCAGCGAGCGTATGAAGTTTTCAATGGAAAAGCGGCTGTCAGGTGTGCGCGCAAAAAGCGGTCGACCTTCATGAAATCCCGAAGTGTGCTCTCCGGACAAATAGTTTATGGAAACAAGTCCCCCGCAATCGGCGTCGCCCATTAGCGCAGCATTATATAAGTTGAGATAGAGTTTTGTTTTATCAGCCGGGACGTCCATTTTTTCCAGCACTTGTGAAAAGAGGCTTATCCATGCGTCTAAGTCCGATGTGCAGTTATTGCAATGCGCCATCGCTACGGGCTTTCCGTTGGGGGTGGTTATCATGTCGATTTCGGGATAAGCCTTTGAAAGCGAATGTTTTAGAGTAAGCATGGCAAAAATCGATGTACCGGCAGAGACATTGCCCGTATGCGGGGTGACGGAGTTTGTTGCGACCATGCCGGTGCCGGCGTCGCCCTCTGCGGGACAGAAAGGTATCCCCGCCGGCAATCCTCCCGCCGGAGCCAGTATTTTAGCGCCTTCTTCAGTTAGATATCCGGCGTTTTCTCCAGCGTTTAACACCTTTGGCAGAATATCTATAAGCTTCCACGGCACTCCGTATTCCAAAGCAAGTTTGTCAAATTTCTCCACCATTTCTTGATCATAATCATTTATAGTGCTGTCAATGGGGAACATGCCCGATGCATCGCCTATACCGACTACCTTTTCGCCAGTCAGCATGCAATGTACATAGCTTGCCAAAGTATTAAGTCCCGCAATATCATTTACATGCGGTTCCCTTTGACGCAGGGCACGATATAAGTGTGCGATTGTCCACCGCTGCGGTATGTTGAAATCAAACTCTTCTGAAAGTATTTCCACTTCTTTTTCTGTTATTGTATTGCGCCAGGTACGAAAATCAGCTAATTGATTATTGTCCTTGTCCAGCGCGATATATCCGTGCATCATTGCCGATATACCGATACATGAGATTTCGGGATGTTTGTTTCCGGTCTTATTTTGGTAATCTGTACACAGGTCTAAAAAGCTTTCGGCTAGTGCGTGCCTGACGTCTTGAAGGCGATATGTCCACACTCCGTTTTCGTAGCGATTTTCCCAATCAAATCCTCCTGTGGCAAGTGGGGATCCGCATGCGTCAATCAGGACTGCTTTCACTCGTGTCGAACCTAATTCAATACCAAGGAATGTCTTCATATATGCTCCTTCCTGCTCAATAGATGGTGTGGTCAAATATTACGACTCAGGGTGATGGCACAACCCGCCGCCCTCAGAGGTAGGGAACTTATTGATTTAGTATAACCAGTGTATTCCGATTCTTGCATTCTGTAAAGAGATTTTTTTCAGTTTATTGACCGAAATTGTTACGTGCCACTAGTTTTTCATTCCTGACATGACTATTCCTTCTACTAGATACTTTTGTCCTATTACATACACTATTATTCCGGGGATTATTGCGAGTATAGCGGCAACCATCGTCAGGTTCCAGACTGTTCCGAATGAGCCGGAGAACACTCGCAAGCCCAGCGCCATCGTTGCCATGTTAGGGTCGGATAGATAAATGGTTTGTGTTAACAGGTCGTTCCAAATCTGCATGAAGATGAAAATGGCGACAACCATGATTGCAGGCTTTATCGCAGGTACAATGATGAAGCTGAGAATCCTGAGTTTGCCGGCGCCGTCTATCATCGCGGCTTCGTCAAGCTCTCGCGGTATCGTCATAATAAATTGCCGCATGAGGAAGATATTAAACGCACCGCCGCCGCATACCCACGGAATAATGAGCGGCCAAAATGAATTTGCCATATCAAAAAAGCTTGTCCATACAACGAAAATCGGGATCAGCGTAACCATTGGCGGAAGCAGCATCGAGGCTATGCAGAGTCCGAAAACAAACTTTTTTCCTCGAAAGCGAAAACGCGCGAAGGAATATCCGCATAAAACGGCTGTTCCGGTGCCAAGGATAACGGATGGGACTGCTATTGTCAAAGTGTTGCGCAGATAAAGAAAGAAATGGAAGCTTTCGAGCGCCAGCGGGTAGTTTGAAAACAGCCATCTGCTTGGGAAAAAGGACATGGACGAAACTTCCGTCAAGGTCATCAGCGATGATCTTATAATCCAGAAAAGCGGGAACAGCACGACTATAGAAAGGAGTGTCAAGACGCCAAAAATTATAACTTTATCTACTCTGCGGTCATTTTTTCGCGCGCCTGCCGCCATAATTATAGGAATTAATATTGCAAACAGCATAGGCCAAGCCAAAGCGTAACCCAAGGCGCCAGCAGTAAAGAAGAACAATGTAAGGCAAAACCCTGCTCCAATAACTCCGAAAATTCCCAGCATACGAGCTTTTTTGTTTTCGGTCGAGTATTTTAAACTAAGCAGACCACATGTGAGCATAAATACCGCGAATATGAGGGTGAATGTAAAATATGTGTCAATTGCACGCCCCGCAGGCAAAAGTGCGTCCCGGTCTGCGTCCGCATGTGAAGAGGCAAGCATCAGTCCGTTAATCGCATCCCTGAGTTCATGCGAAATCCTATCTATTTCGGCTTGGGTTGCTATACCGTCAGCAGCGGTGATTCTGGCTGTCCTTAACTTCTCTTGCAGTATGTCCCATGTTTCTTGCGTCCATATCGGCATATTTGTATCAACGCCTGTTAGCGGGTTCATTACCGAGGTCGCCGCCGGAATCGATATTGCGTCGGTGATAGTTGCCTCCAGGTAGATTGTTCCTGTGATGTCAACACCCAGCAGCCCGGATGCGCCAAAAGCAAATGCTAAAAGCGCGAGGAGGATTAACAAGCCCCCGGCTATTTTCAACAGCCCTTTTCCGGGCGTATAAGCGGTATTATCCCTTGGTTCGGCATTCATCGCGGGTCACCTCCTTCGTAAAAGAGCCATGATTTCGAGGTTGCGAACAGAATTGCTGTGAATATGCCAACGAGCACAAAGAATATAAACGCTATAGCATTTGCTCGCCCCATGAAGCTGTTCATAAATCCTTCTCTATACATTGTAAATGTCATAAACAAATAAGATTCCGGAACTGTCGCGCGTCCTGCCGAGCCTCCCGCAGCCATCATCAGCGAGGGCACGAACACTTGCATATGTGTGACCAGACTCATAAGCATATTGTAAAAGATAATCGGCGTCATGCACGGAATTGTTATTTTCCAAAATCTGTGCCATGCATTGGCTCCGTCAATTTCCGCCGCTTCCTGATATACGCGGGGTACATTGCCAAGCCCTGCCATTTTGATAACAATAATGTTTCCACTTGCCCAAACAGCGACTATCGCAAGTGCCGGGATGATTGTTGCATCATTTGCCAGAATATTTGTTCTGTCGCCGCCAAGCATACTTATGATACTGTTAATCGGACCTTGCCATGAATAAATCAGTCTCCAGACCGTAAATGACGCTACGGTTGGGATGACAAACGGCAAGTAGAAAATGGTTCTGAACACCGACCGCCCCGGCATTTTTCTATTTAAAAGCAGGGCGATTAGCATTGAATAAATCATCCCGATTATGACCGTGATAAAGGCATAAATGATTGTGACTCTAATTGAAGTCCAGAAGAAAAAGTTTTCGGTAAATAAATGAATATAATTTACAAGCCCGCCGAATGTCGGTGCTCCGGGAATCCTCCAATCAAATAGGGATAGCCCGAATACCGAGGCAAGCGGAATATAGGTGATTAATGTCAAGCCCAAAAAAGCAGGGATCAAGAATAATTTTGCGGCTCTGGCTTCGTCTCTGTCCGCTTTGCCGGGTCTAAAATCATTTTTTGCCGAGCCTTTAAGCAGCATAATTGTAGCTGCAAATGAGCTTATTGAAAACCAGATAAATGAAAAACCCTCAATGGCAAAAACCGAAAAAGCTGTTATTGCAATTACCAGCCAGAGATCTATTTTGCCTAGCAGCCCAAGCATTCCGCCTTTTTGCACATTGTCGCTGTATAAAAAAGTCATCATTCCAACATACAGTCGATATGCAGCAAAGGCAAGAAGAAAAACGTGGAAAATAGGCATTGCACCCTCCGGCACTATATTTATCCGGAAAGCTCGCACAAATATAAAGCTCTCAGGTCTTATAGAAGCCAGAAAATCAGCGCCAGTCAGACCCAGTATGCCCACAAACGCAGCAATTGCAGAGAATACAAAATATATTATGCCTGTTAGTTTTAGTAATTTTTTAGCCGGTGCATCCATAGCGCACACCCTTTCCGTTCCCAATAGTGGGTTCTGCCAGGGTTATCAGGAAAGCAATTGCTTCCTGATAACCTGACAGTCGGGAGTTTATCCTGCGTTAGCTGACCTTAGTGCGCCCATAGCGCCGGTTATAGCTTGCTCGGCTGTTTGTGTACCGTTCCAAACGGGCGCCAATACTGTTCCCAGAACATCAAGGAACACGTCCATATTGGGAACGGAGTACCATGCCGCAGAGTATACAGCAGGAGATAGTGAGGCCTCTATTACAGCCGCGCGGTAATCTTCAAATGGCGGGAAGTTTCTTGTTTCGCGACCGGGATAATCGTTGTCTGACCAGCGGCGCATCAGCGCTTCGTCTTGATACCACTGGGAGAAAATCGGCATCCAGATTCCGCTTTCAACAAGACCCCAAGCATTTTCAGGTTGTGCGTACCACGCGAGCCAGATGCTAGCTGCTTCCGGATTTTGTGAGTCTGCCATGAGCACGTTGACTCCTGCTGTGGAGACTGTGCCTTGACCATTCATGCGGGGAAGTACGCCAACGTTAAAGTTAAGCCCATGATTCTCTCTCGCTCCGCCGAGCCAAACTCCGAAAGACCATGTGCCGTTTACAGCCATTGCTGTGTCTGCTACCAGCCATGTATCAATTGTGCCTTCGTTAGTGCCGAACTGCGGCATGACGCCATGAACAAGGTGCAAATCAGCTATCATTTGAATCGCTTCCAATGAGGCGGCATTATCAATGATAACATTATTCGGACCGTCAAACCACGCGGCGCCGTTAGCGCGAGCCCAAGCTTCAAGCATCCATGTCGCGTTATACTGGCGGAAGCCGTATTGCACTATATTGTTGCGGTCAAAGCCCGGATCATGTGCATTTCTACCGGCGGAATCGAGGGTGAGGCTTTTTGCCACATCAATAAACTCATCCCATGTCCATGCTGTCTCCCAAGTTTTGGGCGGTACGTCAATGCCCGCCGCTTCAAACATGTCTACATTGTAAAAGAGACTGACAATGTTGTTGCAGACTGAGTATGCCAGGGTTTGTCCGCCATGTTGGAATGCTAGATGCGGCAGAGGGGTGTCCCCCACGGCTTGTATAATGGCGTCAACATCGATGGGGAGCAGTGCGCCTCTCTCCGCCCAGCCTATAACCATCGGCTCTGCCATGATTGCTGTGTCAGGCAATGTGTTTGCTACCGCCATTGATGACATCCATGTTTCATATTCGCCTCTGTCAACTTGAATGATTTCAACTGTAATCCAGGGGAATTCTTCGTTAAACTGTGCAATTGTCGCTTGGAGCGTGGCAACCTCTGCATCGTCGCCCCACATCGCGTAGGTGATTGTAACTGCCTGCTGGTCTTCTACCGCAGTCGGGTCCGGAGCTGTTCCCGGAACTGTCGGCGCCGGCGCGGGCGTTGGTGTGGGGGTGGGGGTGGACTGCTCATCTTGCTGTGTTGTCGCGGGTTGTGGGTTCCCTGCGCAAGCAGCTATGCCCGCTAACATCAGCACTGCCATTGCAAGGACTAATATGCGCTTTACTTTCTTATTCATGTTCTTTCCTCCTATTTATTCATATATTTTTCATTGCGTCTCACGCAATTGGAACACGTTTTATAGTACTGCCGCCGCTATGCTGTCCGTTTAATAGACAACGGATATTGTTGAATCCGGTTTTGCTCTTGCTTTTTTATTATTGACTATAAATGCGAGTTTTTCGTTTGAATGATTTTTGACCGAAACTTCACTGCATGTAACTGTGATGGTCGCATGCTGCTCTTTCCAGATTACTTGAAATGTGATGCTTTTCAGCTCATTTGGCATACATGGATTTAGTGTTAATATATCCGCGCCAAGAGCATTTTTCATGCCGCAAAATCCCATGACGATTTCCTGCCACATTCCGCCGACATTTGCAAAATGCACGCCGTCCGCCGCTCGTGGTCTGAGTCCAAAGTCAATGTCAATAGATTTTTTCCAGTTTTCATAAGCTGTTTTTGCACGCCCGAGACATGCCGCTACTATTGCGTTATGGCATAGCGAGTTTGATGAGTCGTGGATGGTAAACGGGTTGTAATAATCAAATGACGCCGACATTTCTTCTTTTGAAAAAGCTTCTGTATACAGTCCCATAAGGGCGATGACATCAGATTGCTTGAGGCATTTTGAGCGGTAACGCAGTTCCTGTGTGGTGTAAAATCCAAAGAGCTTATTCTTATCTTCCCAAAGTCCTTCTATGTCAATCTCACAAAAGGCTGTGTCAAAATCATCGCATTGCCATATGATTTCCCGCTCATTGCATTTTGGAATTTTAAGCCCGTCCGCAATTTCGTTAAACTCTTCTAGTTCGATTTCTGCAAATCCGATTTTTTCACAGAGCTTTTTATAAATTCCCGGAGCATCGGCTTTGCACATTTTCACGACTTTTTCGGCAAGTCTTAGGTTTTCACGTACTACAAAATTCGTGTAGGCGTTGTTATTAGTTATAGGCTTGTACTCATCAGGACCCATGACTCCAAGTATGTGCCAGCCTTCGCGACGGGGCAGCTTGTTCACACGAGTGCTCCAATAGCGTGAAGTTTCAAGTATTATTTCCAGACCGAAGTTGTAAAGAAAGTCTTTGTCAGAGGTATTGAGATAGTAATGCCAAAGTCCTGCCACAATGTCAGCCGTGATGTGAATTTCGTGGTCGGCATACTCAAACAATGTGCATACTTCATCGCCGTTTCTGTCTGTTTGCCAGGGGTAGCGAGCGCCTTTATAATTATGTGCTTTTGCACTGCGGCGAGCGCCGTTAAGTATGTAGTAACGGTATAGCCCTGTCATTTTTGCAAGCTCCGGCTGTGTGTAGATATAAAACGGTTGGAAGAATATTTCCATATCCCAGCACACGGAGCCTAAATACATTTCGCTGGTCGAGCCTTTTGCGCAGTTGAGTGCGCGCGGGTCTGTACCGCGCGCTCTGAGCAGGTGGTATATTGCTTGGCGAATGGCGCGTTGGCTGTTGTACCCATCGGGGTCGTTTGCATCGATTTGTATATCGGATATCTCCCATTTCTTTGCCCAGCATCTTATATGTGCGGTATGATGTGCTTCCGGACTCTTTTCCGCAGCGTCATTTATCATTTTTACAGCTTCATCGAGTAGCTCCTCACGATCAAAATAGACGTCGGCGGCTTGTGCGGAGATTTTTCGTGCGGAGACTTCTTCGTTTTCTTCCAGCGTATATGTGAGCATGTCGGTTATCCGGCGGTTTTGCTCAGTTATTTTCCGCGAGTCCGCTCTGTCCGCAGTCAATCCGCTGACTGTTATTATTCTGTCGCCCAGATTGCCGGTGACGTTGGAGTAGATTAGATGTCCGTCGGTGAAGCCTTGAACGCGGTCTGTGAATTTGTCATGCCCATTTGTGCGCACGTCATTATCGATATAGCTTACAAGTCCTATCTTTGCACGTCCTTTCAAGGCTTTTATACTTATTTCTTGGACGCATACAAATTTTTCTTCCGGGTTCATATAACGCTTAAAAAGCAGGTTGAGTTTTTTGCCTGAAGCTGTATTCCAAATAAAAGTGCGGTAAAGTGTTGCGGTTTTCATATCCAGCCAACGAATATAGCTTGATATGTCGCTTTTTTCCATATCCAGCTTTTCTTCGTCCGCGTATACTTCAAGCCCCAGCATGTAGGGCAGGTTAATTACACCTACGTTCCAATGTGGATGTCTGCCTTGGACTAACGGGATAAATGTTCCCCATCGGCTCTTTCTTGTCGGCACGACTTCCAATGAGACATTCATCGCCTTGCGCTCATAGGTTAAGTTTTGCTCATCATCATACAGCCCCTCATCGAGACTTGAGCGCGTGGTCAAAAACCCGGTCCCCAGTGCCATTACGGACTCATTGTGTTTTATTCTTGTAACATCAAACGTGTCTTCAACCACGCACCAGTCAGTATCTATTGTGAGTTCATCTAAATACATCGTTTTCTCCTTTGGGAAAGAGATATTTCGCATGGATTCCCGCGAATGCTGCAATTGTGGAATGGCTTACTATTTACTAACTATGAATGCTTTTCCTTTATTCTTGTGAAAACATCTTCCAATGTGCCTTGAAACGGACCGTATTTTTCCATTTTTATTGATACGAGAGCCGCCGCGAATTTGAGTGATTGCGGAATATCGTGCTCCAATCGCCAGGCTAGATATGCCGAAAATGTCGTATCCCCTCTTCCGGTGCGCCCAATAACACTGTTATTTGAAAACTTTTCAAAGTAGCTTTGTCCTTTTGCATAGACCAAAACGCCATCGGAGCGTGTTATCATGATTTCGGGGCAGCCCCACGAGCCGACTATTTGCGCTGCTTTTTCAAGGTCGTCTGTTCCGGTGAGTACTTTTGCTTCTACGACGTCGAGTTTTACCATGTCCATTTTCGATACGATTTCTTCTTTGTCCTTTACGTCGCCAAAATGGATTTCGTGAGTTTTTGGTGTGATTTGACGCACATAGCTTTGCATGTCAGTTGTGAGATTGTAGCCTCGCGCTTTTAGCCCATCAATGAGTTCCATGTTAAATTCTGAATCGGAAATACCGGCAAGATGAAAGTATCGCGAGGCAAGGTCGGGTACGTCCTCTATTTTTATGAGTCCGGCGGTTCTTACCAATGTAATATCACGCTCGTCTACGTTTTCTGATCTGTGCAGTACGCGTGAATATGTCGTGCAGTCTGCCGGGATCACAAAGACGTCTACTCCCAGGTCTTTCATCGGTTGGTTTATTCTTTCTTCATCTTGCGACATTTTTACCACTGCGGCAGTTTTTACTCCGATTTTTGCCGTGACCATCGCGCCGCATAATACCGCGCTGCCAGGCGCTATAATAGGGTCTTCACCATAAGGTTTTACCTCGTCATAGCACATATGCCCTATAAAAGTGATTCCGTACTTGTTCATATTCTTACTCCTTAATTACCACTATGCGATTATTATTTCCATGATGCTGCATGGGGGAAGGATAAACTCAATACTGCCATTTTCCTTTAGCTCAATATTTTCAAAAACAGTGGGTTTTATGTGCTCAGGGTCGTCAAAATCGTTATAATCATGAGTTTTTCCTTTCAGCACTCGTGCCTTAACCTCTTTTGCGTCAAATCCCTCGATTTTCATGTTAATCTGCGATGGCGAATGCGGAGACAGGTTAATTGGTGTAGCCAGAATCTTGCCGTCATGTGATAGTGATGCGGACATTTGCATATCGGGTATGCTGTGCTCCCCGCAGTCCATTTGCCGCGTCTCGATATGGCTGTCCAGTAAAACCGCATCGTGATGATGCTTATATAAGTCAAATACGTGGTATGTCGGAGTTTTTACAATCTTCTCAGCCTTTGTAAGCAGTACGGATTGCAGAACATTTACAGTTTGGGCAAGATTCGCCATTACTACTCTGCGGCAGTTTTTGTTGAAGATATTAAGTGTCAGTCCGGCTACCAGAGCGTCGCGCATGGTGTTTTGCTGATATAAGAATCCGGGATTTGTTCCTTGCGCAACGTCGAACCAGGTTCCCCATTCATCAACTATAAGTCCTACTTTATTTTCGGGGTCATACCTATCCATAATATGGCTGTGCTCTGTTATAAGCTCGTCCATTCGCAGTGCATCGCTGAGAGTATGGAAGTATTTTTCTTCGTCAAACACTTCGGCGCTTCCTCTGCCTTCAGGTCCTCCCGGACAAGTATAGTAGTGGAGCGATAAGCCATCCATTCTGTAATTGGCGCCATTAGTGTGTTTGCTGCGGCTGTGGCATTTGTTCATCAGAACTTCAGTCCAGTTATAATCGTCTATATTCGGTCCGCAGGCGATTTTTGCTATTTTGTTATTTCCATATTCACGGACATAGGTTTGATAATGTCTGTAGATTCCGGCATAATAGTCAGCGCACATATTTCCGCCGCAGCCCCATGTTTCATTGCCTATGCCAAAATACGGAACCTCCCATGGCTCTTGTCTTCCGTTTGCCCGGCGCAAATCCGCCATTGGCGAGATTCCGTCAAATGTCATGTACTCAACCCATTCGCTCATTTCCCGCACTGTTCCGCTTCCGATATTTCCGGATATGAACGGGGCGCAGCCTACCTGCTCGCATAGCTCCATAAACTCGTGCGTACCAAAGGAGTTATCTTCAACAACGCCGCCCCAATGTGTGTTAATCATTTTCTTGCGCTCATGCTTTAATCCGATTCCATCCATCCAGTGGTATTCGTCCGCAAAGCAGCCACCAGGCCAGCGCAGCACGGGAGCTTTGATATCGCGGAGGGCAGAGACGACGTCGGTGCGGATGCCTTTTTCATTTGGAATTATTGATTTTTCTCCAACGTAGATGCCTTCGTAGACGCCTCTGCCGAGATGCTCCGAAAAGTGACCGTAGATGTTCTTGCTTATCTTGCCGTATTTTTTATTTGCGTTTATTATTATTTTGCGCAAATCATCACCTCATATTCAGGCTGCAGAGATGGTTTTCTCTTTTCCTCCGGGCGGACTTAATCAGTGGCTATTTAGCCGTTTTACTGTATCCCGGCAGACAAGTCGGCTGGGGACTACTATACTGCTCTTTTCAGCATAATGCCCTGATCCGCTGAGTTTTTGGACGGCGACTTCCGCAGCGGTATATCCGATTGCTTTTAAGTCGATGGCTGCTGTTGTGAGCTTAGGGTATACGAATTCTGAGGCTTCCCTATTATCAAATCCAACAACAGATATATCTTCCGGCACACAAAGGTTTGCATCTCTAATAGCGTCCATAGCTCCGATTGCCATCAAATCATTCATAGCAACCACCGCTGTCGGGAGATATTCGCGTTCTTGCTCAAGCAGCTCTTTCATGCAGTTATAGCCTGATTCTCTTTCCCAATTTCCATTTTTTACCAATTTGTCGTCCAGTACAATGCCTGCTTCCCTAAATGCCTTATGTATGCCGCTAAGCCGCTTCTGCGCAGGGGCTGTGTGCGCAAGACCTGTAATGACTGCAATGCGCTTATGTCCATAATCAATCAGATGCTGTGTCAGTTCCTGTGATATTTTTTCGTTTTCATATGTTACTGAGCAAGTAAATTCGTCGCTTGAAGTGGCGTAGGCAACGACTATTGGCTTGTTCATATTCGATATTATTCCGGAAATATCCCTGTCAAACATGCCCAAGTAAACGACCGCATCGACTTTTGCACCGAAGATTAGATAGGATAGCGCTTGATTGATTTTGTCTTTTTGATGTATGACTTGATCATATTGATTGAATAGACTGTCGAGCATTCTTAGGTCATAGAGCAGAAGTTGGTATTCCGTCTGTTCGGTGTAACTGGAAATGCCGTTGATGATATCAACGGTTGGAAAGTCAAGTATGTCCTCTGCAAGAACGCCTATGATGTTGGTTTTTTTTGTGCGCAGGCTCTTTGCCACACGATTTGGCTGGTAGTTGGTTTTTGCGATTACATTAAGTACCCTTTGGCGTTTTTCCGGCGTAACAGGCTTTGTGCCATTAATAACATATGACACAGTTGCCGTGGAGACTCCTGCTTCTCTGGCTATATCTTTAATAGTAATTGAAATCACCGCCTTCTTATTATGAGTGGTCTGACGGAAATCTAATCGTTTAGCTAATGCAGTAATTATAGTTTGCGTAAGTCAAACTGTCAATATTTGTTAGTATGTGTAATATGCAGAAATTTCATCTCCTCTTTTGTACAAACTACACATACAAGTTGCTTTTTCCGGCGCCCAATATTGCTTAATCGCCAATGGTCTGTGAGGTAGTCCAAAACACAGATTGGTTAATTTAAGCGTGCGGGTATAGCATAAAAAAACATGGGCTGCTTGTAAAGTCTTGTGTGGCGAGACTGTAACCGTTGCGAGCTCTGGGTATTCCCAAGGCTCGTTGACAATTAATCCTTTTTTAAGGATCGTTTAATTAAATATTTCTTGACAATTAATACTATATGCTGCACAGTATATGTCACGCAGTATAACTTGACGCACAGTATTTTTACGAAAGGAGATGAAAGAATGGATGCTCAACTGAAGCGAGGATTATTAGACGCGTGTTTGCTTGCTATTTTGGCTCATGGCGAATCGTATGGATATAAGATAATGCAGAGCGCCGAGCGAGTTATGGCAATCAAAGAGTCAACTCTTTATGCAATATTACGCAGAATGGAGCAGCAGGGATATCTGGAAACATGGCAGCAAGAGCATAACGGCAGATTGCGCAAGTACTACCGTATTACAAGCAGCGGAGTTGCCCGTCTTGACGACTTTAGAGCGCAGTGGCGGGAGATAAAGCAGATGGTCGATTATATTATGGGAGGTGACTATAATGATGCGTAACGAGTTTTTTCAGCAGCTTTGCGAAGCCTTGCAGGGTCTGCCTCAAAGTGAGATTAACCGCATTACGGAATACTATGAGGAGATTTTCAATGAGGCAATTGATGAGGGGAAGAGCGAAGAAGAAGTTTGTGAGTCTCTTGATACTCCGCAAGATATCGCCGGAAGAGTGCGCGCTGAGATAGCCTTTGTCCGCGCCGAACAGGAGCCTTCCGCGAAGTCAATGAGTACAGTCTTAGTGGTTTTGTTAGGTATATTTGCGCTGCCTGTCGGGTTGCCGATTGCTATAGCGGTACTTGCAATTGTTTTTTCTCTTATCGTTACAGTGTTATCACTGGCTGTTGCCTTTGGTGCAACGGTTATCGGTCTGGGAGCAGGCGGGATTGTGGGCATAGCTTACGGAATAGCTTTGTTGTTTTCGGGCTCGGTGGTTTTCGGACTGGGGCTTATAGGTGCTTCTTTTGTAATTTTAGCGCTCGGCGTGCTTGGCGGCTTGGCAACTTATTATGCTTTCCGCGCTCTGTTCCGGCTTGTCATAAAGTGTTGCCGCAGCATATATAACTGGGGTGTAAACAGGAAAACAAGGAGGAAAACGCAATGAAACGAACAGGTAAAACACTTCTTATAATCGCATTATGTCTTTTGGGATTCGGCATCTTACTGACGGCTACGGCGGCAGTTTCCATGCGAGTCACCGGCGGCTCTTGGCGCAATAATGCAAATACTCGTCCGGCTGAGTCCCAATTTGCGTCTATGGAATCGATAAGCTCACTTTCTTTAACACTGATAAACGAACCGATTTTTATTGAAAGTGGCAGTGAGACTGTTACGATAGAGTGGTCGCAGCACTATGAGGAACAGTATATTTTTACGCAGAGCGGAGATTCGCTGTCACTGTCGCGTCAGTCAACGCGTTTTGGTCCGTTTGGTTTGTTTGATTTTACTTGGTTTAATTGGGGGTTTAACTTTGGCGTCGAAGACGGTTCCAATAGACCTGTGACAGTTAGGATTCCTGATGGGATGACTCTTGAGCGAGCCAATTTAAGCGGAGCAAATATCCGTATCCATATAGGCGACATTGACGCTACGGAGATTATTATTTCCGGCGCAAATGCACGTGTCAATATGACGGAGACACAATCGGATGATATCATAATCTCCGGAGCAAATATTGCAGCTATTTTCAGCGATGTCTCAGGGAGAAGTATTGAGATCTCAGGCGCAAACGCAAATGCGTCACTTATCGATTCCTCCGTTGGCACTGTTGAGTTACGAGGGGCGAATGCCGAGTTGAAGTTAAATAATGTGTCCGCACACGACGTATACGTTAGCGGAGCAAATGCCGAAGCTAGTATTTATGGCGATTTCAGCGGCAATGTTCATGCCAGCGGAGCAAATGCCGAAGTGAAGCTCTATAACATTTCCGCGGGAAATATACATGTAAGCGGGGCAAATGCCAGAGTAACAGCAAATCTGACTGACATAGAAAGCTGGGGATTTATGGTCGATGGACTAAATGCGGTCTTGCGCGTGGATGGGCAAAGAACATCCGGCAGCAGCGGAGTAAATACCATAGTTGCCAACGGAATAAATGCGCGGATTGATGTGCGAACCCGGTAGCCAAGTTGGCGCAGCATTCTATCGACAGGGCTAAATCGTTTTGCCGATAGGCTGACTGCGCCTTATTCTTGCTCCATCCATTTCGCAAGCTGCTCTGCAAGTGCGGAATTAGATTTATCATTGTTTTGCTTATTCTGATTGCGCAAGAAGTTCTCTGTGTCGCGTTTTGAAGCGCCGGTTTCCGTCTTTCGTTTCTCAAAATCAGAAAGCCGCTCTCTGTGTCCGCATATGCACACGAACATGCGTTTTTCGCCTTCACCGCGCATCTCAAGCTTTTTATGACAATTGGGACATCGGGCATTTGTGACCATGGAAAGATTTTTGCGGTAGCCGCACTCTCGATCCGGACAGACTAGCATTTTTCCTTTTTTGCCGCTTACTTCAAGAAGATATTTTCCGCAGTCCGGACATTTATCCTTAGTCATATTATCATGAGTATATTTTGCATCACTACCGGAAACCTCGGAAACAAGCTTAGAGCAATAGCTTCTCATTTCGTCTATGAAAGTCTTTTTTGAAGCCTTGCCTTTACTTATAAGCGACAGCTCTTGCTCCCATTTTGCTGTCAGTTCTGCCGAGCGCAGGTCTTCCGGCACCAGGCTTACCAACTGAATGCCTTTCGACGTAGGGATTATTTCCTTGCCTCTGCGCTCAAGGCTAAAGTTTGAAAAGAGTTTTTCAATGATGTCTGCTCGTGTGGCTGGGGTACCGAGTCCGCTTGTTGTTTTAAGAATTGATTGCATATGAGCGCTCATTTCTTTACCTCCCGGATTTTCCATCGCAGTAAGCAGCGTCGCCTCATTATATCTTGCCGGGGGTTTTGTCTTTCCGTTTACTATATCGCAGGACGTTACAGAGAGCTTACTACCTTGCTTTAGCTGAGGTAGCGTCTGTTCCTTAATGTCGGAAGAATCGTCTTCCTCATTTTCATTAGTGCCTATTATGCCATAGGCTTCTTTCCATCCGGGCGTGCCAATTATCTTCCCCCTTGCGGAAAAGCGTTCCTTGCCAATTGTAACGGTAAGCTTTGTCTCCTCATATTCAAATGCAGGCATGAGTACAGCCAAAAACCGTCTGACGACAAGATCGTAAACATTGCGCTCTTCCGGACGCAAATACATTAGGTCAACGGTTTCTTCGGTCGGAATTATAGCGTGGTGATCGCTTACTTTATCGTTATCAGCTATGTACCTTGTGGATAACGGGCGTGCCTTAAACAGTGCCATTGCCAGGTCTTTGTAAGGTCCGACCGCAATGCTTCTGAGTCGTTCCGGCAAGGTTTTGACTACATCTGTCGTAATATATCTGGAGTCCGTTCTTGGATATGTGAGTATTTTATGATGCTCATAGAGCGATTGCATTATTGATAGGGTTTCTTTTGCCGAATACGCGTATTTGCGGTTTGCATCGCGCTGCAACTCAGTGAGATCGTATGCTGCCGGCGGAGCTTTGTGCTTGTATTGTTTTTGAATATCGGTGACGATTGCGGTTTTTCCTGAAAGGCTGCATAGTATATTCTGCGCATCGTCTTTGCTGCTTAGGCGGGTTTGACCGTTTTTCCCTGTCCATGCGGCAGAAAATCCGGGAAATGCGGCTCTGATGTTATAATAATCTTTTGGTATGAAGTTTTTTATTTCCTCTTCTCTTGCGACTATCATCGCTAGGGTCGGGGTTTGAACCCTGCCTGCCGACAAGCTTGCATTGTGCTTGCATGTCAGCGCGCGGGTAACATTAAGACCTACCAGCCAGTCTGCCTCAGCTCTCGCCTCCGCTGACAGAAATAGGTTATAATAATCTGCCGCCGGCTTGAGATTTGAAAATCCCTCGCGTATGGATTTGTCCGTTTGGGATGATATCCATAGTCTTTTGGCAGGTTTTTTACAGCCTGCTTTTGTCATAATCCAGCGCGCTACAAGCTCACCTTCGCGTCCGGCGTCAGTTGCTATTATGATTTCAGTCACGTCATTGCGTCTTAGCAGGCTTTGCACGATTCCGAATTGTCTTGATGTTTCTTTCATGACAACGAGCTGAAATCTTTCCGGCAGCATTGGCAGCGTTTCGAGACTCCATGTTTTGTAGTCCTTGCTGTATATCTCCGGATCTGCGAGGGTGACAAGATGTCCGAGCGCCCATGTCACTATATAACGGTCGCCAAGCATACATCCCTCGCCGTTTTTCCGGCAACCCAGAACCCTTGCTATATCCTTTGCAACGGATGGCTTTTCAGCCAAAACAAGTGCTTTTCCCATCTAGATAAGCCTCCCCAAGTCAACAATACTGTTCAAAACAACGCAATGTTGCATGCTCATTGCCGAAGCTTCATATGCAGAGCAAACTGCGACTTGCGAGCCTGCCTACACTACATTTAAATACAGATGCTTCGTGTATTATAGTGCATTTTCTTTCGTGTGACAATCAAGTTAGTCATTTCTGTTGTACAATGCTTGCTTTTCCTACTCTTTTTGTGATATTTGTTGATTGACTTTTTTGTGGAAAAAAGATATTATCACAAGAACGGAACTTTAGGGGGTTAAATGATGAAAGCGAAAATAAAAAAGGTTTTAGTTGCCAATCGCGGCGAAATTGCAATCAGGATTTTCCGTGCTTGTACAGAGCTTGGCATTAACACTGTGGCTATGTACTCGCAAGAGGATATGTATAATCTTTTCAGGACAAAAGCGGACGAGTCATATTTGATTGGTAAAAACTTTACTCCGCTTGGAGCATATTTAGACATTCCATCCATAATTCGTCTTGCCAAAGCCAAAGGCGTAGATGCTATACATCCCGGCTATGGCTTCTTGTCCGAAAACGCCAACCTTGCCAGAGCCTGTGAGGAAAACGGAATAATTTTTATTGGTCCGCCGCCGGAAGTTTTGGAAAAAATGGGTAATAAGCTCAACGCAAAGGAGATTGCGAAGAGCTGCAATGTTCCAACCATCCCGGGCAGTGACGAGCCGCTCAAGGACGAAAACGATGCTATAAAAAGAGCTAATGAATACGGATTCCCCGTCATTTTAAAGGCCTCCGCAGGCGGCGGCGGCAAGGGTATGCGGCGTATAGAAAATGAGCGTGAGCTAAAAGATGCTCTTCCATTAGTGCAAAGTGAAGCGCTCAAATCTTTTGGAAGCGCCGATATCTTTATGGAAAAATTCTTGGTTGAACCTAAGCATATTGAGATTCAGGTTTTAGCCGACAAGCATTCAAACGTTGTGCATCTATTTGAAAGAGACTGTTCCGTACAACGAAGATTTCAAAAGGTTATCGAGTTTGCTCCCGCTATTTCAATTCCGGAAAAGACCAAGCAAGCGCTATATGACGCCGCAGTTAAGATTGCAAAAGCGGTAAAGTATGTTAATGCGGGCACAGTGGAATTCCTTGTGGATAAGCAAGGCAATTACTATTTCATAGAAATGAACCCTCGAATCCAAGTTGAGCACACCGTTACAGAAGTGGCAACAGACGTGGATCTTGTTCAAGCGCAGATATTAATTGCGGAAGGTCGTAAGCTGAGCGATCCCGGCATCGATATTTCCTGTCAGGATGACGTCAAGCTGCATAGAGCTGCTATACAATGCCGCGTCACAACCGAAGACCCCAGAAATAACTTTTCCCCGGATACCGGCAAGCTGACAATGTACCGCTCAGGAGCCGGGTTCGGTGTTCGCTTGGACGCGGGAAATGCCTTTGTCGGCGCTGAGATTTCCCCATATTATGACAGTCTTCTGGTTAAAATTACGACATTTGACAGAAACTTCGAGGGCGCGGTTCGCAAGGCATTGCGCGCACTTAATGAGATAAGAATCAGGGGAGTAAAGACCAATATCCAGTTTTTGAGCAATGTTCTGCTTCATCCAAAATTCGCGGCGGCAGATTGCCACACTACTTTTATTGACGATACACCGGAGCTTTCAAAGTTTGCCGAGCCAAAAGACCGCGCTACCAAGATACTTAAATATTTAGGCGGCAAGGCAGTAAATGAAAAGATTACCGATATAAAGGTCTATGATCCGGCTCCCGTTCCGGAGGCAAAGGGTGAGATAAAACCGGGACTAAAGCAGCTTCTTGACGAGAAGGGCCCGGAGGCTGTGCGTGATTTTTGTTTGAGTAGTAAAAAGCTGCTGCTTTCCGATACGACTTTGCGTGACGCGCATCAATCGCTGCTTGCCACAAGGGTTCGCACCAAGGATATGGCGCAAATCGCAGATTATATGGCGCATGTCATGGGAGATATGTTTGCTTTGGAAATGTGGGGCGGAGCTACTTTCGATGTGGCATATAGATTCCTCAACGAATCGCCGTGGCATCGTCTGGAGGTTTTGCGCAAAAAGATTCCAAACGTCTTGTTTATGATGCTCCTGCGCGGCGCGAATGCTGTCGGTTACACAAACTATCCCGACAACTTGGTGAGGCAGTTTATAAAAGAGGCAGCAGCATCGGGGATAGATGTTTTCCGGGTGTTTGACTCGTTAAACTGGCTGCCGAACATGGAAGTTTCTATTGACGAGGTTCTAAAGCAAAATAAGATAGTCGAAAGCTATATCTGTTATACCGGAGACATTTCCGACCCATCGCGGGATAAATATAATCTTAAGTACTATGTCGAGCTTGCAAAGGAATTGGAGCGCAGGGGCTCACATATCCTCGGAATCAAAGATATGTCCGGATTGCTAAAACCCTATGCCGCATACAAACTGGTAAGTACGCTCAAAAACGAAATCTCTTTACCGATACATCTTCACACCCATGATACTCCGGGTAACGGCGTGGCTACGGTGCTAAAGGCGGCCGAGGCTGGCGTTGATATTGCCGACACAGCGATATCCACAATGTCATCTCTCACGAGCCAACCTTCGATGAATGCCGTTGTTACAGCGCTTTGCGGACAAGAAAGGGACACCGGTCTTTTGGATGAGGAGCTTTTGCCAATATCTGATTATTGGGCACATGTACGCGGATTTTATTCTAAGTTTGAAGAGGGGCTTACCTCCCCGGCAACGGATATATACAGATATGAGATACCCGGAGGACAGTATTCCAACTTAAAGCCACAGGTAGAGAGCCTTGGCTTGGGAGATAGATTCCATGACGTGAAAGAAAAATATAAGCACGCAAATGACATGCTAGGTGATATCGTCAAAGTTACGCCATCGTCGAAGATGGTTGGAGACCTTGCCATTTTCATGGTTCAAAATGACCTTGACGCAGACAATATAGTTAGCAAAGGCAGGAATCTTGCTTTTCCTGATTCCGTTGTCAGTTATTTCGAGGGCATGATGGGGCAGCCTCAAGGCGGGTTCCCCGCAGATATTCAAGAAGTTGTTCTTAAGGGCAAAGCGCCGATAACCGGTCGACCCGGCGAGTTTCTTCCTCCTGTAAACTTTGATGCTGTTGCAAAAGAGATGGAACCATTTTGTCCTAATGCGACAATGCAAGATATGGTTTCCTACTGTCTATACCCAAATGTCTTGAAAAACTACTACGCACATGTTCAGGAGTACTCAGCGCTGGAATCATTAGATACGCCTGTATTTTTCAATGGGTTGACAGCTGGGGCAACCACAGAGGTTGAGATTGAAGACGGAAAAACACTGATTGTCAAACTGGTTAGCGTCGGAGAGCTGGATAAGGATAATTGCCGCAATGTCATCTTTGAGTTAAATGGGCACAGAAGAGAAACTCTGGTTTCGGACACATCTGAGGGTCCGGCACAGAGCACCTTTGTGCTTGCTGATTTGAATAATCCAATGGAAATAGGCGCCGGAATTCCGGGCATGATCAGTAAGTTACATGTCGCACCCGGTGATGTAGTCGCGAAGAATGATATCCTGGCTGTAATTGAGGCAATGAAGATGGAAACTGTTATAGTCAGCAAAGCCGCCGGAGTCATTGACAAGGTGCTTGTAAAGGAACATCAACCTGTCAAGGTTGGGGAGCTCATCATTACTATGCGTCCGGAGTAGTTGCTACGGGCTGGAGGCGTCGTGAACATCGCTGCCGGGATGGTGTAGTAGACGTCACATATGCGCGGCAATCTTTCGAGGGCTGCTATAACTCGCTGCAGCGTATGGATATCTCCATCTCCAACTGCGGATATAAAGCAGAACGGAGCTCAGGTTAGTATCAAAAATCACAATCCGAGATACTGAAAGCGGCGATATTATTCAGGAGATTTTTCCATCGGAGTATACACACATGGGATATTATCCGAGATTCTATGACCACGTTTTTGCCGTTACTATTGAGGACATGAATTTCGATGGGCTCAATGATTTCCGTATAGTTGAGTTTATTCCTGCCGCACCGAATATTCCTCATCTGTGCTGGGTGTGATGCAGTGAAAGCGGACAGTTTATATTCGATTATGCGCTCAGCAGCATTACATCGCCTGTGTTCGAACATGAAAACGAACTTATTTGGACGTCCGTTCGCTATGGCGGACTCCACTACCGCTATTATTTTAGGTATGTCGACGGCGTTCTGACGTTGATAAAGCATGTCGCTCCGATTTTTGAAAATGATCGATATTACTGGATTACCCAAGAACTGATAGATGATCCGTGGGTTGAAACAGCGAGGGAGGAAGCGACAATTTACGGCGGTTAGCATATTTGCCTGTCTGGGCTGTCCATGATGTTGGAAACGCTCCACGAATCAACAAAAAAGCCCTAATTTCAAGGCTTCTCTTCAATCGGGATTTTCGGCAGCCAACGGCTGTCGATTATTTAGTTTTCATGCTTCGCCACCAGAAGAATGGCATTCAAAACACCGCATGAATGGCATTCGTGGGAGGCTGGTGAATGGCTTTCTGGCAGGATGGGGTTCTAATGGTTTAGAGGAACTTATCACTCATTTCTGTAACGAATCGGGCTTTTGTCAGCAGTATCCTTAACCTCATAATCTGTAGTTACAGCTATACATGTCTATTCCAAGACATACCAAATTGATTTTGAAAGCGACACGACATGTATGTTGCGCAACTAGCCGTTACACAGCACGGTTTCCCAAAAGCCAACGTATAACAAAATATACAAAACGATTTAATTTTTGTCGGACACTGTTTCATTATACAATAACTCAATTTGCTGTCTTAACTTGTCATTTTTCACTTCAAACTGAAAGCACTTATCATAATTCTTCATAGCCTTGCCAATGTTGTATTCAAAGCTTTAAAAATATACCTTTATACCGTCAACGTGCATGGAATACTTGACAGGTTGCATTGCATCTAAATCCGAAGCACCCAGATTATAATCCTGTGAAATGAATGCGATTAGGTCAGTGTGATTGAATTCTGAATCACACCACACTCGCCATTTTCCTACTGGCGAATATATGTACCCATTATTTAGAATCATATCAAGTTCTCGAACATAGCGAACTGGATGCGTATCAATGGTATACCCGTTGAATAGTCTATTGCCGAAAACAATGCATGTATGTATGTTGCGTGGGTCGTCCGTCAACCCAAGGTTTTTTAGATATTTTTTGCGATAAGAAGAGTCGCTCAATGCGAGTTTACAAAGGGACAGTTGCTTTGCCGCCTTTCTCAGATGGTCATATGTTGAACGCATTTCAAAATTATTCACTGGGTTCAGGGGGGCTTTGCATTCAATAATGATAAGGTCGGTATCAGATACGACAAGCACATCTATTTCCCCCTTTTTCCCGCTATATGTAATGCTCTTGTTCGTAAACACCATGTATCCAGCGTGATTTTCAGCAAATATCCGTCCACATTCAAGCACCAGAGATTCACGCTCATCTTGATTAACTACCTGATTATTTGATAGGTGCGAATATGCAATACAGTTTCTTAAAAGGTTAGATTTTGCAATCAAGGATTGCGAAAATGCAATACCTCCAGAAACTTCTAAAAAAGGAGTATATTGCAAATCAAGCTTTACGTCCTTCCTATATGTAAATAGTTCCAGCAACTCCTTTGCTTTTTCAGAGTCCCCCACAAAAATCGAAAGAATACAGAGCAATCGTTCTCGTTGAAACACAGGTATCAGCGAACGAACTATCTTTCCCTTGTCTTTTTGTTTGAGCAAAATATTCTTAGTCAGCTTTTCCACCAAAATAAAAAAACGCTGGAACATGATAACATCAAATAACGTGCAGTTAGCAGTAATTCTTTTGCAAGTTGCCTCATCAGCTGCAACAACAAGTTCTTTTGCAAGGCTTCCAACGGATATTATCTCCTCTTTTAACAGTTTCCCGAAAAACACGCTCCCATCTCCAAATGGTACAAAAAGTGCCTCTGACAGTTCAAAACGGTATCTCGATAACAAACCCTGTCCCACCGATGAAATCATGTCGTCACCCAGTTTTTCGTTACTGGTCACACCCAAAATAGAGAAGCGAGAAGCGCCATTCGCCAAAATGAAACCAAGCCACATCGAAATTGACAGGTGTACGCTTGTATTAGGGAGGCGAATGGAGCAACGGAGCAAATGAAGA
>Ga0209755_10000358_pt1 | contig 86277 bp, 83 predicted proteins | sample TergutCo191P1_FD_187301 | JGI IMG/M metagenome (GOLD analysis project Ga0209755, IMG submission 187301) | Cornitermes sp. P1 segment gut microbial communities from Petit-Saut dam, French Guiana - Co191P1 (SPAdes) (version 2) | ecosystem: Host-associated > Arthropoda: Insects > Digestive system...
TCCAAGTGCAGACTCCCAAAAACAAATTGTCCCCGCATTGGACACTTCATCGCCAGAAAGCGAGATAGGTGCGCGGGGCCCTGTTATTTTCATTATATTCAGACTGCCGTTATAAGTCAACGTTTTTTTGCGAACGGTGACCTTCCGATTGACAAGTTACTCCAAGTGAAATCACCAACAAACAAAACACAAGCCATAAGTTTGGGTGGCGTTTCTTCACCCTACAACTATTGATAAACACAAACAACTACATTATAATATAGTACATCACGATCTATCAAATGGCTTTTCATCAACCGCGCAAAATATACGCATCAAGGTTATCCGAAATTTCTAGCAAAGTTAAAGGCGGGTTTAAGCAACTACAGTAGCGTCAAAAGCTAAAAAATAGGAGGAGATACACATGAAAATTGCGGCACAATTGTACACAGCCAGGGCTACCACCCAAACAGAGAAGGATTTTGCAGAGACCATCAAAAAGGTAGCGGACATAGGCTACCCGGGGGTACAGCTTTCTGCCCACAGCCAGGATATTCCGGCGCAGTTTATAGCAGAAACCTGTGCGGCAAAGGGTCTTGAAATAGTAACAAGCCACGCCCCACCGCCAAGAATATTAAACGACACAGACAAGCTTATAGAGGAACACAAGCTCTACAAATGCCCGCAAATAGGCATGGGAATGATGCCGGAAGAGTATCGTAATGATTATAACGGGCTAAAGAAGTTTATTTCTGATTATTTACCGGCGGCAAAAAAAATAAAAGAGGCGGGTCTGCGCTTTGCATATCATAATCATGCCTTTGAGTTTGGTAAATATGACGGTAAGGTGATTCTTGATTTAATGATGGAAGGCTTTAAAGAGGCAGATATGCAGATTATTTTGGATACCTACTGGGTACAAAACGCCGGTTGCGATCCGGTGATTTGGATAAAGAAGTTATCTGGGAAGATACCTAGAATGCACTTTAAAGATATGTCTGTAGTAGGCCAGCAGGTGCGTTTTGCTGAAATAGGTAATGGTAATTTAAACTGGCCAGCTATAATAGAGGCTTGTAAAGCCGCTAAGGTTGAGTGGGTGGTTGTAGAGCAGGATGATTGTTATGGTAAGGATCCGTTTGAAAGTTTGAAGGAAAGTTATAATTTTATAGCGGCTAATATTTAGTTTGCGATATGTAAAACCGCTTGCAAGATTTTTCAATCTCACAAGCGGTTTAGCGGTTACGATATTAACCTTTCACATCAATTACAGGTGGCTCAATTACTTCCCCCGTAATGTCAACCGTAGGGGTAAAAGGTTGCTGGTTTTGCGCACTTTCCAGCATCCTTTGAAGAATATTCATTGCAAGGGAATCTTCTTCTTGTTCTGACATAAGTTGTCGTATAATATCAATTTTTAGATTGTTGACTGCCCCTTCGTATGAAGGCTTACCCCAAGGAATGGCCTCTCGCAAACGAGTACCTATTTCTAGCTTTAGTTGGCTCGTGAGAAATTCTTCTTTAGTAATACCTACTATATTGCGGACGGGTTCCCCCGGTGTCCACTCTAAATATTTCGGTACATAATTGGGAATGTTCGCGTTTACGTTCATAGCATTTCCTCCTTCGGGGTTTTGCTTGCATACCTTGTTAGTATTTCGGCTGTAAGTCCGTTTTGTATTAGTGCCGATTCAAAAAATATAGATAACTGCGCTATTATCTAGCCATGCTACCCAAGCTCAAGCCGAACAGTCATCCCAATACGCAAGTTAGTATCCGCGTCCACCACCGCAAGCTCAGTCTCAAACTCCACTACTGGCGAATGCGGTGAGGCCGCCGGGCTTATTCTGGTTATTACACCCCTGTACACGGCGGTTCCTGTAGCGTCTGCTCGTATTGTGGCTTCCATTCCTGGTGATATTCTGTCTATGTCGTACTCCCTAAAGCTTGTTATTATCCTTAAATTATTTGTATCCTCTACCACAAATAACAAACCCATACCTACTGCGCCTTCTCTGGCTATTACTGATGTTACCGCGCCGCTTATTGGGGCGGTTATTGTTGAGTCATCTAAATGCCTTTTAAGTTGCCTAAGCGAAATCTCCATAGGCTCAATACCTGCGGCTGTTAGCTCTGCGCTGGTTACGTTGCTTCTTAGGCGCTCAATCTCTTGCTGGGAGGCAATGCGGCTGGCGTTTAATAGCTCCTGGGCGCTTTGCCGGGCTGTTATTGCAGATTGCAAGGCTATTTGCAGTTGGTCTAGCGTGCGGCCTTGGAATTCTTTAGCGTTTTCGTAGCCTAATCTGGCGTCGTTGTATTGGTTGCGGGCGTGGGTTAGCGCGTTTTCAGACTGGCGTAGCTCCTCTGTGCTGGCTACCCCGGCGGCGCTTAGCGATCTTACATTTGCGTGCAGGGCTTCTATTCTGTCAAGCTCTACCCTGGCGCTTCTTAAAAAGCTTTCTGCGCTTACTACTTGCGGGTTGGTGCCTGTTTGATAATCGCGCAAAGCATCATCGTAGCTTCTTTGCGCCGCTTCAAGAGCAGTATTGGCCGCGTTTAGTGAGGCCTCTGCGCTTAGTATGTGCATGTTTGTGTTGTTTGCTAGATTAGAGGTCGCCTCGTTTAGCATCCGCTGGGATTCCTGTATCATATTGGCGCTGTTATCCCGCATTTGATTTATTGAAGCTTCTTGTTGCTCTATTCTTAGCATAAGGTCGGCGCTATCTAGTATCGCCAGTGTTTGGCCTTCTGTTACGTAGTCGCCTACTTCTACCAGCACATCCGCAACCATAAAGCCTAGTGTTGTGTAAACATTCCGGCTTTCGGTGCTTTCTACTCTGCCGCTTACGCTTATGCTGTTGCTTACAGCTGGGCTTGCTTGCATGGCTGGTACTGGGTAATTTCTTATAGGCTCAGAGCCACAGCCTACCATTATCAAAACTAATAAAACTGCTATAATCTTCTTCATTTCAAAATCCCCCTCATCTTAACGGAATACGTACTCTGGCATTTACGCCAATAAAATTTTCTAAGCTTACATCGTCTACTATGTTTACTTTTATCGGTATTAGATGTGTTACTCTTGTGAATGTTCCACCGGTGTTAAAGAAGGTCGCCTGGCCGGTTAGCATGGCGGCGGTTATTTGGCCAATTTCTGAGATATAGCCTGTAAACTCCCGGTTGCCGAATGGGTCTATTGTGACCCTGGCCATTTGGCCTACTTGTATGCGGCCTATGTCGGTTTCTTCTATATTGGCGTGAATGTGCAGATCGTTTGTGCTGGCTATTACTGCCAGATGCTCCATTGGCGCTACAATTTGATCTTGCACGGCGCTGGTTTGCACTACAAGGCCGTCAAAGGGCGAGCGGAAGGCTTCGCCGTTTTCTATCCAGCCCAGCACTTCATTTTCGGCTACGTAGCGGCCTTCGTAGATTGTAAAGCGCTCTAGCGTGCCCGGGGCGTTTGCCGTTATGCTTATCATTGTTGTTGAAACGTGGGCGTTATCGGTTGTTAGGTATCCGGCGTTGTGCCAGACTAGGAAAAAGCCGATTCCTGCGCCGCCTGCCAACACCAGAGTTACTATCAAAGCAATAACATATTTCTTCATGTCAAATCTCCTTTTCTATGCGCTCTCTTCTTCGTTATCGAATTGAGAGTTATATAAATCAGCGTAAAAGCCTTTGGCTTCAAGTAATTTATTGTGGGTGCCGGTTTCTAGTATATCGCCATCCTTCATGACCAAAATAACGTCGGCGTTTCTTATGGTGGAAAGCCTGTGGGCTATAACAAAGCTTGTGCGCCCTTGCATAATCTCTTGCATTGTCTGCTGTATCAAAATTTCTGTTCGCGTATCTATAGAGCTTGTGGCCTCGTCCAGTATCAATATCGCCGGGTTTTTGAGAATAACCCGCGCTATCGTAAATAACTGCTTTTGCCCCTGGGAAATATTTGAGGCCTCTTCGTTAAGAATCATATTGTAGCCGCCGGGTAAGGTTCGTATAAAGCTGTGACAATGCGCAGATTTACAGGCATTTATAACTTCCTCGTCGGTGGCGTTTGGCGAGCCGTAGCGGATATTCTCCATTATAGAAGCGTTGTATATCCAGGTATCTTGCAGAACCATACCGAAGATGTCGCGTAGTTCGTTTCTGCTCATGTCGGTTGCGTCTATGCCGTCTATTGATATGCTTCCGCTGTTAAGCTCGTAAAAGCGCATTAGTAATTTTACTATTGTGGTTTTGCCCGCGCCTGTTGGCCCTACTATCGCTACCGTCTGCCCGGCTTCCACTTCCTGGGAAAAATCGTTAATGATTATTTTATCAGGATTATAGCCAAAGCGAACGTTTTTGAAGGATACACTGCCCTCATATTTCTCTTTATTGGCAGAGGTCGGTTTATCGGGTGCTTCTTCTTCCTCTTCCAGGAATTCAAAGACGCGCTCTGCGGCGGCTATAGTGCCTTGCATTTGGTTACTGGCCGCGCCCAGCTCGCCCAGCGGTTGGGTAAAGCTCTGAATATACTGTATAAAGGCCTGCACATCGCCTATGGTGATGGTTCTTTGCACCACCAGCCAGCCGCCCAGCACACAAACCAATACATAGCCGATATTCCCCACAAAGCCGAAAATGGGCTCTATTATATTGGACATAAACATGGCCTTCCATGCCGAAGATTTCAGCTTTTTATTGGCCTCGGTAAACTTCTCTTGCGCGTCTGTTTCGGCGTTATATGAACGTACAACATCGTGGCCGCTATAGCTTTCTTCTACTATGCTGGTTACTTCGCCCAGCGCCTTTTGCTGTTCGCCAAAATGCACATAAGAGCGCTTTAAAACCGCCATCATAAGTAGCATAGAAACCGGGATAATAACCAGCGAAGCCGCCGTCATCATAAAGCTAATAGACAGCATCATCACAAGCGTACCTACCAAGGTAGTTGACGAGTTAATCAACTGCGTTAAGCTTGTTCCCAGGGTATTGCTCATGTTATCTATGTCGTTTGTTAGGCGCGATAAAATTTCGCCGTGGGTTTTAGTATCGTAGTAGTTTAGCGGAAGCTTGTGCATCTTCTCAGAAATTTGCCTACGCAATTTATATGTCACCCTATTTGAGATCCTGGCCATTATGCTTTCCGATATAAACGAGCATAGCGAGGACACAATATAAAGCGTAATAAGCGCCCCGGTAAGGAAGCCCATTTGCCTAAAATCCGTAAGTAGCCCAGTGCCAAACCAGTAGGCGACAATACCGTCCACCAGTATGGTAGTAACGCGCCCCATAACCCTAGGCCCAATAACCGCAAAAGCCGTAGAAAGCACCGCAAGTATAGCCACTATAATAAGAGCAAATTTATGTGGCGCTAGTAGTATCATAATTTTTTTAATAGCAAGCCTGGGGTCATTAGCCTTTGCCGATACCTCTTGACCGTCATCAAACACTGTTTTCGACCTCCTCTTCGGAGAGCTGGCTAACCGCAATCTCTTTGTAAACCTTGCATGTTTTAATTAGCTCAGAATGTGTGCCGGTACCGACAACTGTCCCCTTATCCAATACAACAATTTGATCTGCATCCATTATAGAAGAAACTCTTTGGGCAATAATTAATATTGTTTTATCGTTCATTGTCTCTTTAAGGGCTTTGCGTAAATTTGCGTCTGTTTTCATATCCAGGGCAGAAAAGCTATCGTCAAACAAATAAATTTGCGCCTTTTTAACCAGCGCCCTAGCAATGGAAAGCCGTTGCCTTTGCCCGCCAGAGAAGTTGGTGCCGCCCTGCGCGACCTCTGCCTCGTAGTCGGTCACAAAGGAATCAGACTGAGCGGTTTTTATGGCCTGAACGAGGCGTTCTTCCGTGGCGTTTTTATCTGCGTACATCAAATTAGAACGTATTGTGCCTTTAAAGAGTATCGCCTTCTGCGGAACATAGCCAATTTGCGTGTGAAGATCCTCTTTATGAAGATCGCGTATATCTGTACCGTCTAAAAATATGCCGCCGCTAGATACATCAAAGAAGCGCAGAATCAACTTAAACAGCGAGGTCTTACCAGAGCCGGTAGAGCCTATTATAGCGGTGGTAGTGCCGGGCTTGGCAGTAAAGTTTACTCCTGTTAAGACATTATCATCGTCCTCTTGCGCGTCCGGATAGCGGAAATCTACGTTCCGGAATTCAACTACACCTTTACAGCCACTAAGCCGCTGAGGATTTTCCTTGAATAAAATACTACCTTCGGTATGTAGCACCTCTTGTACGCGCCTGGCGCTAACCACAGCCCGCGGCAAGGATATAAGCATAATCCCCACCATAATAAAAGCAAAAATAATCAACATGCCATATTGTAGGAAGGCGAAAATATCGCCGATGTCTGCCCGGAAAGCAGAGGCCTCTCTGGCACCCACCCATACAATTAAGGCCGTGGTAAGGTTCAAAACCAGCATAATAACCGGCGTAAGAAATGCAAATGTCTGATCTATGAAAATACCCGTTTCCCGTAAATCTTTATTGGCCACGCCAAAGCGTTTTTTCTCAAAATTTTGGGTATTAAAGGCTCGTATAATAAGTACGCCCGTAAGATTTTCCCGCGAGACAAGATTCATGCGGTCAAGCAGATCTTGCCAGATTGTTGTCTTAGGCAAAACAACATAAAAGAGTATTCCCATAGAAACAACCATTACAATAGTAGAAATCGCGACAAGCCAGGTAAGCGAGGCGTTACGCTCAAGCGCCCGTATAACGCCGCCTACGCCCAATAGAGGCGCGTATATAAATAGGCGTATTGCCATCATCAAGTTATTTTGCACTTGTACAATATCGTTTGTACTGCGGGTCATTAGTGATGAGGTGGAAAATTTATTTATCTCCGCGTTAGAAAAGCGCAGTACTTTATTAAAGATAGACTCCCGAAGGTCGCTGGCTACCCCTGCGGTTATGCGCGATGCAAAGTAGCCGGATGATATTGCAAGCACGGTACCCAGTATGGTAATACCCAGCATAATAGCGCCGTTGCGCCATATAACAGGAATATGTCCGGTTAATACGCCGTCATTTACAATATCTGCCATAAAGCCCGGAAGTATCAATGCAAAATAAGCCTCTGCCGCCAAAAGCAGAACAGCGCATAAAAACATAGGGCTATAGGGTTTCATATACTTAAAAACAGTGGCCATGCCGAACCTCCTTCGTTGACAACGGAGATTATAAAGTATACCATAATGGCAGAGTCAAGGGGGAATTTGAAAAGTGATAAAAAAGAACAAATTAATGACAATAGGCGAGCTATCGAAGCTAACAAACGCGGGAATAAAATCCATCCGCTACTACGAGCGTATTAACATATTAAAGCCAGCCTATATATCGCCAGAAACCAACTACCGCTATTATACGATGGATCAAGCGCATTTAGTTGGCATTATTATGGCCTGTATAGAATTTGGTATTCCGCTAAAAGAGCTAACGAATTTTATAGACAAGGATAACATGATAGACTTTAGTAATCTCTTAAAGCACGGGAAAGAGATAGCGGAGCAAAAAATAAAAAAAATGAACCAAGGCTTAAATCTGATAGCCGAGATTGAACGGCAAATAGATTTATCTGCCCAGCATCAGCTAGGCGAAATATACACAAGGGAGATGCGGGAAATGCACTGCTACATCCAAAACCAAGGCACATCCCTAGACGAGGTAAACTCTCTGGAGGTCGCACAGCATGTAGCGCAGACCTACGTAAAAGTAGCCTCGCAGTTTCAGGAAGAAGATAACGAAGTAGCAACAGAATACGGGCTTATGTGTAAGCATACGCCCGAGGGAAAAATGTATTATGTATTTATAGAACTGCCGCGCCGCATAGAAATGGAAGGGCTAATAACTATACCGGCTTGTACTTACTATTGCCGGCAGGATAAAGATTCCCAGATAGAGAAAGCGGCCGAAATTTTTAAAGAGCAGCTTGCGGGTTGCGAGAGCTTTTTGGCGATAGAAATAGAAATGTTTACGGCTAGGCATAAGGTCAGCGAGCCTGTAAATGAGTTGAGGGTGTTGGTGATTTAAGAATTCAGTTGGTGACTGTGAGTCACCAACTGCTTCAAATTATACTGCCTGCTTCCTTACCAAAAGAGTCCCTTAGCGTTCCTTAACAGGAATCAGCAAATCATATTGAATTCCGCTGCCGTCAAAATTAGCTTTTCTAGGCTTACTGTAATGCGTAAACGCATTCAGATGTTCTTCAAGTATACCGTTCCAGCACTCTGTATCGCCTGCGTTTAGTGCGTACTGTTCACTGCCCTCTACCCATTCCCATAGCCAAGCCCACTCATCCCAAGAGTCATAATAGTCGTGGTAGGGAGATGTATACGCCGCATACAAGCCGCCGCAGAAATGTTTTTTAGTCATTGGCGCGGGAACATCCATGTTATCCGGAATAGTAACCCAGTGTTCGTAGCCGTGATCCCCGCACATTGCACCGTGTTTAGAGCCTACCGGATGGTTGAATCCGAACTTGCGGAAATCCGGCTTGACATCAGGCAGCTTGTTATCATCAATAAAATTGCGCAGTAGCAAGCCAGTATGCGCTTCGGGATAGTATTCCTCTTCATCCCCGTTCGGATTATAGCCGATAACATGAGCAGACGCCACTGTGGCGGGCGGCAGATAAATGATGCGTACATTCAAGCGTTTGTTTAGCTTCTCGTTAGCCTTGTTAAGCTCGTCCATTGTTTTATCCTCCTTGAAATTAATTTTGGAGGCAGTCAGGGCGTCCACAACTTCAAGCAGACTTTTGTCGTCCAACAGAACAACTTTACCGCTCAAGTTAAGCCTTTGGAGAAAAACACTGATAACTGACCGAATTGTAGATAAGGCAGTAATTTCATCTTCAATCTCGGCTAAATTGTGTTCAAAAGCCTCTATAGCGACAGCTACATCTCCGCTGGCTAGAATATCTTTTATTTGCTTAAGCGGGATGCGTAGCTTCCTAAGCAGAATAATCTGCTGTAAACGCAAAACAGCGTATTCGTCATAGCTACGATAGGCAAAATCTTCCGTTCTAGTCGACGAAATTAAGCCAATCTGCTCGTAGTATCTAAGCGTTCGGGTAGAGATCCCATAAAATTTGGATACCTTGCTTATAGTCTGTAGTTCCATGACCGTTCCCTCCTTTCAAAAAGGAGTATAACGTTTGACGCGGCGTCAAAGTCAAGCACCCGCCCTAGTTTTGTTTTACTTAAATTTTGCTCTTTTTGTGGTATTCGTTCATTAAAATTTTTTCCTCAAAATCTAATTCATCATCACATAGAGTATTTTCAACATCATCAGGAATATAATGGATAATTGTAGAATGTCCGTTTTTTTTCAAATGTTCTGCAAATGGGTTTTTTCTTATATTATCTAATTTTGAAAAATCATAGCTATCCTTCATCATCTATTCTCCTTATAGCAATCTATTTCTGTTTTAGTTGCTTTTCTGGCACTTATTATCCTAATTATATCTTCTCCCCTATAACAATAACATGCGAGTAGTAATCGAGGTCTTTTACTTTCTCCAACAATAATAAATCTATCTTCATCATGCGAGTGATCATCGTCATCTGCTGTAAGAGCATATTCATCATAAAATATGGATTCCGCTTCTTGAAACGACACACCATGCTTTTTTATGTTTGACTTGTTTTTGCTTCTATCCCATTCAAAGTATTTTATTTTTAATATCAAGCCATCACCACAACCACAAAAAACACCAAGCCCAACAACCAAAACAACTTCTGCCAAAGCCCATATTTAGGCAACTTAACAAAAGAGATCATCAAAAGCCCGCCAATAAAAAGCATCACATAAATAATCCAGCTAGGCGCGTTATAAAACTGCACAGACCAAACCGCCATAGAAACAAGCAACATAGCCCCTGGCACAGGCAGGCCAATAAAAATATTATCCGATTCCCGCACATTATAATAAGCCAGCCGCCACAGGCCGCAAATACTATAAAATCCTAATGAAACAAGCGATAAAAAGTAACTGCCAACAAAGGTATAAACCAATATAATAGGGATAATGCAACAAATAAAGAAATCTACCAAGGAATCCACATACTGGCCAAATTCTGTCTGCTGGCTAAGCTTTTCCGCAAGGAAGCCATCAAACAAATCCATCAGCATAGCAAGAAAAATACACAATAAAGCGAGCCGCAAGTCGGCTTCCACAATAAGGAAATAACAGGCGGCTATCCCAAAAAGTAGCCCTATGGTAGTTATTGCGTTGGGTATATTTATATATTCCAGTACCGGAAAAAGTTTTTTCATTTATTAACCCCTATGAAATCTCCCACTGATGTTCTTGTTTCGTAGCCGTTTGCGGTTTGATCCAGCAAAACCTTATCGGCGTTAAGCGCGCCTTTTTTGAAGAAAATCAGCACCAGCGAGCCGCCCGGCAAAAAGTAACTGCACTGCTGGCCGCGCTGTACGTAATCACCGTCCTCGAAGCAGTGGACAATACTGCCTACAAAGGTAGCGCCAACCTCTACAATAACAGTATCGCCAAAGTTTTGCGAAGAAAACTGTATCATAGCCCGTTTATTACGGCAATAAAGCCGCGCAACACGTTTAAGCGCCAAGGGGCTAACGGAAAATAGATCGCCATCCAAAAATCTGGTTTTAGTTATTTTACCCTCATCAAAAAAATGCATACGGTGATAGTTAGTAGGCGTGAGCCGAATACGCAACATAGAGCCGCCATGGTAAGCCTTAGCCAATAGCTCATCGCCAAATAGCTCTGCCAAAGAGAAAACACTGCCCTTGGCCGCTATTAAATTTTCCGGATGAATATCGCTATACGCAGATATTAAACCCTCGCAGGGCGAACCTAGCATATCAGGCACTTCTGGGAAGAATACGTCCTTCTTCTCACGCGAAAAGAAGTCGGCAAAATTTCTATACGGCCCTTCAAAGCCCGTCATGTCTATGCTGTTTTCCTTAACAAATTTTGGAATTTTAATAGCGGAAAATCTTGTTCGGCAGTACATGCCGTACAGGCGGCTTATCGCTTTGCGCTTAACTAAATTGGGCAAAGTGGCCGCGCCTAGCGGATTCTCGTAGATCAGACGCATTAGTTTTTCTGCGACTATCTGTTCCTGCTCGTATTCTCCGTTATTGTAAACCCAAATTGCGCGGTCTGTTATCCGCTTTTTGCGTTCCCGGTTACGTTTTATTAAACTCTTCATAGTCAGCTCCTAGTAACTATTATGCATCAAAAGCTCCATAATGTCCACAGCCTTAGGCGGGCAGCCTTTTACATATGTAGCAAAGCCCTTGGCGCAGTTACCTATACCTATACTATCTGCCGATTTTCCATTATATCCCTTAAAACCTTGGCCAATGCAAAATTTTTTGTTATTACGTCCTCCGGAACGGTGCAGAGCATGTATTAGCGAAGCGTAACATACAGAACAGGCCGAGTGTTCTTCTATATTACCGCTGTTGCGATAGCGCTCAGATATTCTGGTGCTTTTTTGTTGTATGCCCGGCTTTTGGTCGGCGTTAAGCTCTAGCACTCTGCTTAGCGGCGAAAAAAACTCGCCAAGCCCCTTATCCCTGGCTTGTACTAAATAACTTACATCTTCTGGCCTACAGCCTATTAGCTCGCCGCAAAAGGAATCTAGCAAAATAGGATCGTGCCCTACTATTATTCTGTTGGCTTCAACGGGGCTACCGCCTTCTTCAAAGGAAAGATCACCACAAATGCCGTCTATTACGCAATAATGCACCGGGAGCAAATCAGACAAGGCGGCTATAGGCTTGTGTAGGCCTAAAGTATGAAAGCGCCTCATTTCCCTTTCCGGTATACAGCCTTTTAGATTTTTCATACAGCAGGTAAGGCGGGTTTGGCAATGAGCCTTCAAAACCGGAACATTTATAAGAAAATCCGTATCAAGAGCAATCTCAGATATATCAATATCCATATCAAATTTACGGCTGCGCATGTTCCTGGCCGGGCTCTTTTTTAGGTCTATTAGGGCTACGCCGTACCTTTTTTCCAGCGCATGATAGCCGCATGATTTGTAAGCGTTTGGGGTGCTGTAACCCACGGCGGAGCTTTCTATTATCTGAATATCGCTTATGCCATAATTTTTCAGGAAAATAATTATGCCTTCAACAACCTCGGGATGGGTTGTAGCGCCGTTGTTAGGCGGGCTTGGCGTTACTAAATTTGGCTTGATAGATACAGCCATGCCCGTTTTTAGGTATGATGTTATGTCAGAGGCCTCTAGTGCGGCTTTGGTAGTTTTGGCCCAGTCTATACCGTAGTTTACTGTTATTAAGCTCAAAAGCTAATTCTCCCTCCGCGCAAAGCCTAAGGTTTCAAGCTCTTCGCCAAAGCGATAGTAGCCCTTTTCTGCGAACAGAAAGCCGTCAACTTTATTAATGTCAACCTTACTGGTACCCTCAATTTTATCGTGGTCTATGTGCATCATTACTACCTCGCCCAAAAATAGATCGTGATCGCCTACCTCGCTTACGTTTAGCATTTTGCATTCCAGGTTTACGGGGCATTCTTCTATTATGGGGGCTTGTATTACGCTTGATGCTAGGGTGGTTAGGCCGTATTCGGCAAATTTATCGAAGCCGTCCCGGCCTGTTATACTGCCCACTAAGTCTACCTTATCTAATATGGCGACCGTGGGAAAGTTTACTGTAAACTGGCGGGATTCTACTATAAGAGAATGGGTGTATGTGGCTTTGCGTAAGGCTATTCCTATAATACAGGGTTTGCGCAGACCTATGTTAAATACCTCACCGGCGGCCATTACGTTGGGTTTGCCCTTGCTGTCTATAGAGACAATTAAGCCGGCGGGGCTAGGGTATACCGGACGAAAGGGGTCGCTTACTTTGACTTTTTTCATTGTTATATACCTTCCTTCTTGTATTCTTTTGTGTATTATACAAGCAAAGGCCTTGTTTAGCAAATTGGTTTGTCATGCTATAATTAATACAGCATACAAAAATCCGGGGGGAAGTTTAATGCCAGAAGCACGAAAAAATATATTTTTGGTTGACGATGAATTAATTAACTTAAAGATGGGAAAATCCGCCCTTTCGGATTTCTACAACGTGTTTGCACTAGATTCCGGGGAGTCTATGTTTGAATTGTTGGAGGCAGTACTGCCCGATTTGATTCTGCTGGATGTAAATATGCCAGATGTAAACGGCTACGAAGCAATTCAACAAGTAAAGGAAAACGAAAGAACATCCGGTATCCCTGTTATTTTTCTTACCTCGCTAAACGATACCGAAATGGAGATCAAGGGGCTTTCAATGGGTGCGGTGGATTATATTACAAAGCCTTTTTCTGCGCCCCTTCTTTTGAAGCGCATAGAGATTCACTTATTGCTGGAATCCCAGAAGCGTGAGCTACGTTTTTTTAATGACAATCTTGTTGCCGAAAACGCCACCCTTGACAGTCTATCGCGCATGAAAACAGAATTTTTAGGGAATTTAAGCCACGAAATTAAAACACCTCTTACAGTTATTTTGAGCGACATACAAAGGATAGGCAGGGAAATTCGCAAGCAGGGCTTTGAAAACGCACGGGTCAAGGAATCAATTAGCAGGGCTAACGATGAAGTAATGCGTATGGCGCGTTTAACGGACAGCGCAATAAAAATGGCTTCTATGCAAGAGTACCATGACAAAATGGATTTTATAAATGCGGCATCGCTTTTTAGCACAAGCGCAGAAGGTTATCGAAGCATTATCGAAAAGAAGGGCAACACGCTAACCATTAACGCAGAAAAAAATTTACCCCGCATATACGGCAACGCAGATCAACTAATTGGTGTACTGTCAAATTTATTAACCAATGCCAACAAGCACACCCAAAACGGCGAAATTATAATAAATATAGAATCAAGAGAGCGGTTTGTAGCCGCCACGGTCAAGGATACCGGTGCAGGCATACCGGCGGAAATATTACCCCAAGTTTTTAATCGTGGCGTATCCGGTTCAGGCAGTACGGGCATGGGGCTTCCGATATGTAAAAATATTGTAGAGGCGCATGGGGGCAAAATTGATATTAAAAGTGTGAGGGGAAAAGGTACAATAGTGACCTTCACAATAGCGGTACATGACAACAGTAGAGATGAAGGTGATGAAGCATGAATTCAAAATTATCTGCAAAAAATACATTCAAGGTGTTTATTTATTTGGCTTTAGCATTTGTGCTGTTTGCGGGCATTACCTTCCTTACAAACCCCAACGTAGCGGAATTTCAAGACCGCGATGCCCTTGATGATTTTGATTTTTCGTCTCAGGTGGTTGCGCTTTCGCCTTATGTTTTTGACAAATGCCAAGACTCCGGTACATACCGACTTGTGCTACATCTTGATGAAGGGGTCATATACGGAATAACAAGCTCAGGTACATTCTATAGCGGTACCCTTTGGGTAAACGGCGACATCATATTCTGGGAAGGTGGATCACGTCGCTTTGTATCGTTTTTCAAAGCCCCTTCGGGATATACGGAAATAATAATAAAACCCGATTTCGGACAAAGTGAATTTGAGCCGTTATTTTTTGGCGAGCAATCGCTCATTGTTTCCATGAACAATTTATCGCTGATAAATACAAGCATAATGCTAGGGGCTCTTTTTTCTACTATTATTTACTTCTTCGGCATATCAATATATTTGAAAGAATACCGCTTTTTTGCTTGGAGTATGCTTTTTTGCTTAATGATGGCACTGCGCATCCTTGCAAGCGATTATGTGATTATTGCCGAATTTTTTCCACAAATATCCAGGCAGTCCATTCACAGAATTAGCATGATAAGTTCTTTAGGCTTTAGTGCATTTTCATCTCTATACGTAAATGTGTTTTTCTCAGATACAGCAAAATATAAAGGAATAAGCCAACGGATAACGATTTTAACAGCGTGTATATTCATTCCTTTTGCCTTGTTTTACTTGCTTACTCCGCAGTCCTTTAACACGATGATGCCATTTCAAATCCTGTTTTATACGACAATTCTTGCTGTGCCCGTTGCAACTTTGATAAATGCAATTTGTATTATGTTAAAAGATTCGGTAAAGCGCAAGCTTGAGCATAGCATGGTCATTTCCGCATTCTTTATTACAATTTTGATTGGCATGGCGGAAGTGCAGCGCTCTATGTCCGGGCTTGCTTCAAACCCAAACTTGTTACTAATGGGTGCGATGGCTCTAATATTTGTATGCGGTGCCGCGTTTGCAATGAATTATTATGACACAGACTTTACCGCAAAGGAAACCGCAATGCGCCTTGTGGCCGAAAACGCCGCTCTTGAAAGTCTATCCCGCATGAAAACGGAATTTATGGCAAATTTAAGCCACGAAATTAAAACGCCGCTAACGGTAGTATTGGGCGATATTCAAAGAATAGGCAGGGAAGCCCGCAAACAGGGTCTGGAAAATGAAAGAGTCAGCGAATCTATAAACAGGGCAAAGGACGAGATTATGCGAATGGCTCGTCTTACCGAAAGTGCAATAAAAATGGCGGCATTGCAGGAAAAAAAAGCGACTATGCTGGACTCGGCTTCCCTTTTTGTAACGGCAGCAGAGGGGTATCGCAGTATTATCGAAAAGCAGGGTAACGCGCTAGTCATTATCGCAGAAGAAGATTTGCCCCATGTATATGGCAACGCCGATCAACTAATAGGGGTGTTGTCAAATCTATTGACCAACGCAAATAAGCATACATCAAATGGAGAACTTACAGTAAATATAGAAGCCAAAGAACGCTTTGTATCCGTCACAGTAAAAGACAACGGCGCGGGTATTCCAGCCGACATAATACCTAATGTTTTTGAACGGGGTGTATCCGGTTCGGGCAGTACGGGTATGGGTTTAGCGATATGTAAAAATACCGTAGAATCCCACAGCGGGACGATAGAAATTAACAGTTTAATAGGAAAGGGCACCGACGTTATGTTCACGATACCGATATTTAACAAGGAAAGGTTGGTTGAGGCTGATGCTTAATAAAAAAAGTATTCTGCTTGTTGAGGACAATGAGGCTATACAGCAACTTAACAAAGAGATGTTGGAAGAAGAAAGCGGCTACAAGGTTCGTACTGCCATGAATCTTACCGAGGCGCGGGAAAGTATTAAACAGTCCACACCCAATCTCATTGTTCTTGACATTATGTTGCCGGACGGAAGCGGATTAGATTTTTTAAAGGAGCTTAGACAAGCGGGCTCGGATATTCCTGTGTTGCTTTTAACAGCCCTTTCAGAATCCAGCGATGAAGTAAAGGGCATAAGAGAGGGCGGCGATGATTATGTGGCAAAGCCATACGACAGCGAAGTTCTTCTTGTGCGTATTGAAAAATTGCTAAATCAGAAGCAAAGAGCAGACGAACGGGTTAAGGATGCGGTAGAACAAACTAAAAACGCCGCCGATCTTGTGGAGTATGGCCAACTGACAGTCAATAACATAAGCCAGCGGGCAAAGCTAGACGGCAAGGATGCAAACCTCACCCCCAAGGAGTTTTCTGTACTGGCGTACTTCTTAAAGAATATGGATAAGAAAATGACACCAGAGGAAATTTATGAGGGCGTATGGGGTCAGGATTCAATTAACAGTGCCGGTGCAATCAAGGTACATATTAGCGGTATCCGCAAAAAGCTGAAAATGGAGGATGAAGCTTCTGTGGTGATAGAGACGGTGGAGCGGAAATACTATGTGTGTTGCTTGCCTTATAGGGAGAGTTAAAGAAGTTATGGAGGATTTAGATGCTGACGATTAGGTATACTGCATGGTTTGAAAACGGTAACAGAGTATGCTAGAATGAGGCAAAGGGGGTCATGCGGATGGATATTGTCAGATACGATGGCACACGGTTCGTGACCGAAGAAGATGTTGACCGTGAGTTTACGGGTCAATGGGTGCTTATCGGAATTAGCGATGAAAGCAACCCTCGCAATGGGTATCTTCTTGCATCAGCGGAGGGTAGGGATGAAATGCGCCCTCAGCTAGAAGATATAGGAATACTAGAATTTGATTCTAGGGCTAAGATACTTTACGGCTGTAAATCGAGGGGGAGAAATTTACATGTCGAACTTCTCGATTAAGCTCAATGCAAGCAGACCTTGTCGTTATGTATTTGAAGCGAATTTGTGGGAAAGCCGAAACAAAAAGTTTGGATTACCCCTTACCGTGCTTTTGGATACGGGAGCTTACAACACAGTAATTCACAAATCGCTGGTTGCCAGTTGTGGCACTATGCTGAAGCAGACAATGAAAGTTGCTATAGGCGGGTTTAGAGGTGAAGCTAACCTCTGTATTTTGCACAGTATGAAAATTGGCGGCGTGGAAATGCAGAAGATTGTTGCGCTGGCTGTGCCTTTTGAGGATGAGCTGAAAGACCATATCTTGATAGGTGCTAATGTCATAAACAACTGGGAAATCACCTTACTATCTCGCCAACAAAACCGTATTGAAGCATTTGAACAATTCTCCAAAGAAGCATTGGCACGGAAGTACCCTTACCGCTATTGCTTCGACAACAAAGGGCGAATAATGGCTTTGCTGGAACTGGACAACGAAGCCTAAATTATCTCTCTCAAAGCCTTTTTCCTACATTTTTACTGTCACTAACAGGGCTTCGGTTAATATTTCTTAATCGAAGCCTTTTTCATTTTTACAATGCTAAAGTATACCTATCGGAGGTGACGAAGTGACACATTATGAGCCCTATGATTTTGCCAAGCGTATGAAAAGCCCTATTATTTTGGTTGCCATAATATACTCGCTGGTAAAATTTTTAAACCATTTTATTTTTTATCCGGATTACGCCCTTTCCCGCGTGATTTCTGGCAGTGTATTGATAGTCGTTGTTTTTATACTTACGCGCTTTAATATGTCTGCGCGTGTATCTGCCATTGTTTTACCCTTTTCGTTTGTTATTATTGAGCTTGTGGTTGTACTATTAACCGGTGGCGATAGATTAACCTATATATTTTTTATAGGCACAGGACTAATAAGTCTGATGTTTGTTGACACGGTTGGCCTGGCTGTCAAAATGCTACTTACCTGCTTTACTGTATTGTTTCTGCTTTTTGGGCTGGATATGCGTATATTATGGGTTGGCGCGCCAATAGAAGATGAAGTGTTTAATCTACTCGGTACTTTTATGATATACGTTATACTTTTCATGCTCAGTAAATTTTCCATGAACACCTTTTCAGGGGTTAGGCGTATGAGTCAGGAATTAAAAGAAGTTATGCTGGACTCATCGCCTAGCGTTATTGTGGTTTTTGATAAGGATGGAAATGTAATTGACGTAAACCAAGCCGCGCTTACATTTTATAATGTTGGGTCAAAACAAGAATATATCGACGATTTTTTGAAAACACTGCCAAAATTTCAGCCTAACTGGGTAGAGTCTGTTCCGTTTATGCTCAAATTTTTTAGGGGTGTAATTGAATCGGGCGAACCCACGGTTTTTAATAACTGGATAATGCAAACAGTAACGGGGGAACCGCGGCCGATTGATGTAACCGCCGTTCCCATATATATAGACGGCAAGGACTGTATAATCATACATACGGAAGATTTGCGCGAACGCGCTAAACTGAAAGAATTACAAGAAATCGAATGGCAAAGGACGCAGGAAGATAAAATGCGTGAAGCTGAATGGAAAGCGGAAGAACGAACCAGGGTGGTACTTGATTCTTCGCCCACAGCCGGTTTTGTGCTTGACGAAAATCAGCGTGCTACCGGATGTAACCAAGCCGCTATAGAATTATTTGTTAAAAAACCAGACGAAGCCCTAGCCGATACATATCCCGAAATGGCTTGTTTTAAGGACTGTGTGCCAGATTGTCAGGCTTGCAAAGATTATGGCCACAGCGATTGTTGCGCCCGTCAATACCTTATTAGCAACAACCGAAAAATTTTTCCCGGTTATGAAACAGATTCGGAAGCAATTGAGCAAATGCTCAAAGACGGCACTACGGTTGCACTTGATACAGGCAAACGCCAAGTATCTGAGTTTGAATATTTAACATTGTATGGCGAAGCGATTCCGGTAGAAATAACCGTGGTGTCTCTCCGTTACCGTGACGGCTATGGGCTGGCAATCTATGTTAGGGATTTGCGTGAAATGCGATTGATGCAAGAGGAAACTCTTCGCCGCGAAGTTGCGGAAAATGAAAGCCTTGCCAAATCTCAGTTTTTAGCGCGTATGTCCCACGAAATCCGTACGCCAATGAACGCCATTTTGGGCATGGCAGAGCTTGTTTTGCGCGAAAATATCACCGGTCAAGTTCGTGAGCAGGCAGAAATCATAAAACATTCCGGCAATCATCTTCTGTCTATCATAAACGATATATTGGATTTATCAAAAATCGAAAGCGGAAAGCTGGAATTAGTTGAAGCAGAGTATCTGCCGGCATCGGTAATAAACGATATAGTCAATATTATTAAAGTGCGGCTATCTGGCCGAAAGCTACGCTTTATACTGAATATCAGCAGTGGTATTCCACATGGTCTTTGGGGCGACCCTGTGCGCGTGTATCAAATAATCATGAACCTGCTAGGCAATGCGGTTAAGTATACCGAAACAGGCTTTGTAGCCTTGGATATGAAGGCAGAAATAAACGGCGACACGGCACAACTGCTTATAAAAGTGCGGGATAGTGGCAGGGGCATTAAAGAGGAATATTTATCCGAGCTATTTGACGAATTTGTTAGACTAGACACGGATGCAAACGCGGACATAGAGGGCACGGGGCTTGGGCTTGCCATCACCCGCAGTTTAATTCAGCACATGGGCGGTTCTATTGAAGTGGAATCTACATACGGCCTGGGCAGTACATTCACCGTCACTTTGCCGCAACCCATCAAAGACCACGAAAACATGGCGGCGGTAATATCTCCGGAAGAAAAATCTGTAATTGTTTTCGAGCGCAGGAAGCATTGCGTTGAGTCTATCATTTATACAATGGAAGATTTGGGCGTACCTTGCCAAGTAGTGGCCATAGTAGAGCAATTCCACGATGGCTTAAAAAGCGACAAATATGCTTTCGCATTTGCGCCTGAAAAGCTCTACGATGATCTTTGTGCCGAGCATCCGGACTTTACAACGCAGACCAAGATTGTGCTATTAAGCCAATTTGATGACGGCACTGTATCAAAGGACAGAGGGCTTCCGGTCTTGCAAACGCCTTTTTACTGCCTGGCTGTTGCTCCGCTACTAAATAACACGGTATCCGACCACACTTATGTACGTAAAAGCCTTCAGCATTTTATTGCGCCCGATGCAAAAGTGCTTATTGTTGATGATGTTCAAGTAAACTTGAAGGTTGCTGACGGCTTGCTAAAACCTTATCAGATGACAACAAGCCTTTGTGAAAGCGGTCAAGAAGCCATAGACGCAATTAAAGCCGAAAAGTTTGACCTTGTGCTGATGGATTACATGATGCCGATGATGAGCGGTGTTGAGGCTGTAAAAATAATCCGCGAACTTGAGGTCGGCAAAAAGCTCCCTATAATCGCGCTTACCGCAAACGCTATTGTGGGGGCAAAGGAAATGTTTTTGCAAACTGGCTTTGACGACTTTATTTCAAAGCCCATAGAAGTGACCCGTCTAAACGATATTTTGACAAAGTGGATTCCAAAGGAAAAGCAAGGCGATTTTGCCCCTGCTACCGACAAATCGCAAGCTGATACCCTTGATATTCACATTGATGGGATTGATACCACAAAAGGTTTAGCTCTGTCCGGCGGAAATATACCGCTGTACTTGGATTTAATCGCCACATTCGGTGTCGAATGCCCCAAAAGACTGACTGAGCTAACAAGATGTTATGAGGCAGAGGATATTCCACTGTACACAATCCATGTTCATGCGCTAAAAACTGCCTGTGCAAATATTGGAGCAGAGGCAGTTTCCAAGGAAGCTGAGAACTTGGAAAATGCCGGCGACAGGCGCTATGTAGAGTTTATCCGAAAGCACCATAGCGGCTTTGCCGACAAGTTGGCACGGCTATTATCGGGCATAAATGAAGCAATGGCTAACACCGAAAAGCCGGGCAATGCAGATTTTGATGATGATGCAGTATTTAGCGAGCTAAGCAAACTAAAAACTGCCCTTGAAAGCTACAATGTGGCCGCTATTGATAGGATTTCTGAAAATATGCAAGCCTTTACCCAGCATCCAACTTACGGCAAAGCTGTAAGCGAGATGTTGCGGCTCACCTTTGTGAGCAAATACAAGCAAGCTGGTATGCTACTCAACAATATATTAGAAAATCAGGAGGAATTAACATGAGCGAGGATCGTAAAAAAATATTTATCGTCGATGACGAGGTGGTGAACTTGAAGATAGGGAAAAATGCCCTTTCTGACCATTACGATGTGTTTCCGTTAGATTCGGGGAAGGCTCTGCTTGAAATGCTTAAAAACGTAAAGCCAGACTTGATTCTGCTGGATATAATGATGCCCGAAATGGACGGGCATGAAACGCTAAAGCGGCTCAAATCCGACGATCAAGCGGCTGGTATCCCGGTTATCTTCTTAACTTCAAAGGGTGATATTGGTACGGTGTTAGAGGGCATTTCGGGCGGTATAAATGATTACATTGTTAAGCCCTTTGAACCGGAGCAGTTGCTCAAGTGTATAGCTGCTCAGTTTAATAAGCTATAGCTTGAAGCCCGAAACCAATTGTTGCAATAGCTCCGCCTGCGCGTCAAGCTCTTGGGCGGTTGCGGAGGCCTCTTGAGAAACAGCGGCGTTATTTTGTACGACACCGGATATTTGCGAAATGTCGTTATTTACTTTCCCGATGGCCTCTGTCTGCACTTCTGAGGCCTTGGTAATTTCGTTGATAATATCACGAACCCCACCGGCACCAGATACAATTCTATCTAGGGCTTCTGCCGTTGTTAATGCAATGGCAGAGCCGGTTTCTACACCCTCTGTCGATTTACCGATTAGTGCCGCTGTTTCTTCGGCAGAGCCACGGCTTCTGCTCGCAAGGTTCCCAACCTCTTCTGCTACTACAGAGAAGCCCTTACCTAGCTGGCCGGCGCGGGCGGCCTCTATGGCGGCGTTAAGCGCAAGCAGGTTAGTTTGAAACGCAACATCCTGTATTGTTTTTATAATGCCGGTTATATTCGCGGAATCCGCCTTTATACCCTCCATTGCCTCAAGAGTCTGCTTCATGGCCTCATAGCCCTCGTTGGCATCTTGCACAGATGTACTCGCCAGCCCGTTTGCGGTTTTGGCGTTTGTGGAGTTTTGCTCGGTTTGCTTGGTTATAATGGCAAATGACGCGGATAATTCTTGGACAGAGGCGGCTTGCGTGTTTGCCCCTTCCGATAAAACCGCCGCGTTTTGCGAAATTTGCCTTGCCCCAGAATATACCGAGCTAGAAGCCGCAGAAATATCCGACATGGTTTTATGTAGGTTTGTGGTAATATGATTGACGGATTGCTTTATGTTTGCGTAATCTCCTGCAAAGTCTATATTAATGCTACTTGTTAGGTCGCCGTTTGCTACGGCAAGCAGACAATCTTTAATTGCTTGCATATACACCGGCAGAACATTAACATACTCGTTCCAGTCATTTTTTATTGCAAGAAAATCGCCCATATAGTCGCCGCTAATCTTAGGCGGGGTAAAACTGCCCGCGTTAAGGACGGCGATTGAGTTTCTTATTTCTGTAATGGGTTTATGTGCGGTTTCCGTAAAGCGGTTTAGCCCGGTCATTAAGGCGCACCAGTCGCCTTTATATTTATCTGCGTCTATCTTGTGGGACAAATCGCCACGCAGTGTTGCGGCAATAATCATCTGACCCATTTCCGCGCTTACCGCGTTTAGATTCTCCATAAGCGTGTCTATGGTATTGTTTAGTACAACTTTTTTGCCGGGCAGTTGCCTTATGTTTATTGTAAAATTGCCGTCGCCGATATTGCTTAAAGATGTTAATACCATAAGCATATCGCTGACAAATTCATCAACAAATTTATTGAGGCTGTCAATCATTTGCCTGTATTCTCCTTTATATTTTTCGGCGTTTATCCTGTATTCAATATCGCCGTTTACATTAACCTCATGCGAAAGTTTAGATATATCGTCCACCATGCCCTGAACGGTAGAAATTACCGCCGCCAGCTTTCTGGCAAGCTCGCCGGTTTCGTCCTTAGCGCTTGTGTCTAGCTTAATATTGAGATTACCGCTTGCGATATTTTCGGAAGCAGTCACCATAGCTCTAAGCGGTGTGATTATTGATTTTATTATAAACAAGCTGAGAAGCAATTGCGCGATAGCCCCGGCCGCAGTAGCAAGCCCCATATTACGATACGCCGATACAACCGAAACGCGGGCTTCGTTCGCCATTGCCTCTGATTGGGATTCGTTAAGGTTGGCAAGATGCTCAAGCCAGTCTGTCATATCTTGGGTAAAGGGTACACATTCCGTTTCCAGATAAAACAGGGCTGTTTCTACGTCATTTTGCTCTGCATGTGCGGCAATGTTCATAACAATTGCGGCGGCAGGGGGCAAAGCGTTTACGAAATCTGTAATGGTATCAAACTCTTCGCCGCTTGTTACGCCCAAGCTTATTAAATGCTCTCTGTATGCCTCTGATAATTCTACCAAGCGCCCGTAGCGCCGCAAAACTTCATTTATGTGATACTCGGTTTTTGCCGGGTCTAAGGTGATTACCGCATCACGAATTTGTCTGCGCAAAGAGTCGAAATAGTGGGTCATTCTCCCCAACCTGTTTAGTTGCGCTACGTTATACTCGTCAATTCTTGTGATGTAGCCGGAAATTCGGTTAAGGTTTACGATAGCGAAGCCCGCCACCATGATTGCCATAACAATCGAAACCGCTACCATAAGCCAAAGCTTTGATTTTATTTTTAGGTTTTTCATAAGATCCTCCTTATTCTAATAACTCATCTATCTGCGGCAGTGCCACTTTATAGCGGCTCAAAAAAATATTTTTCATTAAGCTATCTAAAACCTCGCCTTTTTCCGATAGCTGTGTGTAGGGCTGTAATTCTTTAAATAATTCTTCAATTTCCATTAGATCGAAGCTTTCTACGGCTGTTTTTAGCTCGGCAAGTAACTCCTTCATTATGTTTTCGTCAAGGGTATCGCCGTCGGGTTTTTTGATGTTAGCGCTAATTACTGTGTTTATATCTTCAAGTAATTTCTTTAAGTTGTTTATAAAATCTCCGTTATGGCTTCTAATAAAATCCTCCATAAAGCTCATACCGGCAGATTCCAAAGCCATTGCCTCGTCAGAAAGCTTGTTGGCGCCTATATTTGCACAGGCAGATTTTAGCGCGTGTATGTAGGTGGTGTATAAGGAAATATCTTTGGTTTCAATGCATTGCGCAAGCTCGGCGATTTTAGAGGTGCCGTTTTTATAGAAAACGGATAGCGTATCCAAATAATTTTCGGCACTGCCGCCGGAGAGGGATATTCCCCGCGCAACATCAACATCCGCAATGGATATTTCAATTTCTTTGTCCTGTTCTATGCTGGTATTTGGCTCGGCTTTCATTTGCTTTTCTAGCGGAATCCACTTTGCCAAAATATTATTTAGCTTTGATACCTCTATGGGCTTGGATAGAAAATCGTCCAAGCCATTATCCAAAAACATCTCTTTTGCGCCCACAATTGCGTTGGCGGTTAGGGCTACAATAGGTAATTTTGAGTGCTTGCCGCCAAGGCTTCTTATAATTTTTGTGGCTTCAATGCCGTCCATTTCCGGCATCATATGATCCATAAGTACTAGGTCGTACTCTTTTGCCAGCACTGCTTCTATTGCGGATTTTCCGCTTAAGCATGTGTCTATGTTCATTTCGTATAACTTTAGAAGCCCTTGGCCTACCTTTAAGTTAGTTTCTATATCATCGACAATAAGAACCCTTGCCTCTGGCGCAATAAACTGCTCTACACTTTGGCTGTCTGCAAGATAATCGCCGTCGCGCCCGCTTAATACATTTACAATGGAAATAAAATAGGCGGGCATCACTAGCAATAAGAAATCCTGGCCGCCCTTTGCCATATGGAAGGCATCGTATGAATCTGATAGCATAACGATTTTGGTAGCGCTGTTTTGGATTATCTCATGGGCGGTATAGGACATATCCGCTTCCGCAAAAATAAAGTCCCATTGGGCTTCTGCAAGCTTGTTAGTTAATTCCTCTTTGCTATCTGCTATGTAATAAGTTACAGCCAAATCGTCAAAGGCGCGAGAGATATAATCTGTACACAGCGGTGTACGACAATACAAAAGCACGCTTTTATCAGAAAAATGCGGGGTTTCGCTTTTATTGCCGCTACAGCCTTGCGGCAGGGTAATTATAAATTCACTGCCTTCGCCGTAAACGCTTTTAACTTCTATGTTACCGTCCATTATTTCTACAAGATTTTTGGTTATGGCAAGCCCCAGCCCCGTGCCTTCTATGTTGCGGTTTTTTTCAAGGTCAAACTGGGCAAACTCGTTAAAAAGCACTTTTAAATCTTCCGGTTTCATGCCTATGCCCGTGTCTTTAATTTTCATAGTTAGGATATAAATATCATCGCTTTTACGCTCGCCTGTTATGTCAAATGAAAAATGTCCTTTTTTTGTGTATTTAAGCGCGTTTGTTAAGATATTTAATAGCACCTGCCGCACCCGTACCTCGTCACCGTATAAATCGTTTGGAATATTCGCTTGCAGATAAGCGGCAAAACGAACTTCTGGGTTTGACATACGCATTTTTATTATGCTTATTACATCTTGTATGGTGGAATGGAAAAGATAGTCTGATTTTACAAGCTCCAGCTTACCGCTTTCCACCTTAGACAGGTCTAAAATATCGTTTATAATGGAAAGAAGATGGTTGCCAGATTGCTTGATTGTTACGGCTTGCTCTCTTACCGAAGAAGTCAAATTTTCCCGCAGTATAAGCTCTGCCATGCCTATGATGGCGTTCATGGGTGTGCGTATTTCGTGGCTCATTTTGGATAGGAAGTCGCTTTTGGCCTTTGACGCGGCTTCGGCTTGAAGTTGGGATTGTTTCATGTGGTTTGCAATATTGTTTGTGCTGGAAAGCATATCGTCGTATATGCCGCCAAGCCGCGAATCTTCCAGTTTATAGGCCACATTGCCACGGGTCATGGAATGTTCCGCGTTTTTAAAATTCTCTTGTAATATGTTCAAGACAATCAAAATTTCTTTAAACGAGCGGGAAACCTGGGATATTTCATCGTTACCGCGCACCTCAAATACAACATCAAGGTTTCCCTCGGCTACTTGCTGGGCGCTGACAGCCAGGCTTCCCATCGGCTTTAGGGAATGGTGGACTATAAGCACAATAAGTAGTGCCGCCAGTATTATGCCACTTACGGTAAAGCGTAGTGATTCAAATATCATAAGCGCGGTGCTTTCCACCGCATGGGCGTCAAAAAAGCTGACGATAGTCCAGTTAAGATACGGGTCGAAGGTTACATAGGCTATTTTGTCTATGCCCGTAAGGGCAGAGTTATGTTCAAATACCGTATTCATGGGGATTGTGCCAAAGGCCTCTATTACACCCAAATCATTAACGTGCCGGTTCATGTAAGCTTCCGGACGGTTCGAGAAAAAGATAACGCCGGAACGGTCTGCAATATTAATAAAGCTGTCGTATGCTTGTACAAAATCGCGTAAAAAATATTCCAGCATGTGGGTATTGCCCGTTATTGCCACCATTCCAATAAATTCATCTTCATATATGACCGGATGTGTGAACATAAATTGTAGCCTGCCGCTTGCCGTGCTTTCAAATACTGGTGAGATCCAAGAGCCCTCTAGCTGTTCGTTAAAATATTCCGGGAACATCAGTATATCCGGTAAATCCCCATCGGGATAGGCCGCGCTTAGCATATTAAAATCTGCATCAAACACTGCTATGTTTTCGTAAAAATTGCTGTTAAATAAATTTAACAACTGCCATTCCAAGTCATAATTCGCTTCCGTAAGACCACGGCGGGCGTGGTTTGTAGCTGATTCCAGCATCCACCAAGTATAAATACCTACTGTGTCAAAAATACCAAAGGTCATGTTGGCGTTGCCTTTTAGCCGTTCTTCAAGTAGCTCGTTCATTTGGTTGCTTATTTGGGCGGCTCTAACCCATGTAACCGCCGTGGTCGCTACCGCTACTACTATAAATAGCACTATTACAATACGTGATTTTACAGTCATGGCTGTTTTACCTCCGATTTTTTTTGCTTGTAGCTTAATATAGCAGTCTGGCATGCTAAAAGGCTTCGGTTAGCAAATCTTAACCGAAGCCTTTTAGCTCTATTTCCTATAAGGCAATCACTTTTCCTTAGAATTAAATACCAGCGAAGCCATCCATCCCAGTACTATAGCCACCGTCAAGCCGCCAGCCATAGCCGTAACGCCGCCGGTCAGCACCCCGGCTAAGCCCCGTTCATCTACAGCTTTTTTTACGCCCTCGGCCAGGAAGAATCCAAAGCCGGGCAGTGGCACGGTCGCGCCCGCTCCCGCAAAGTTTACCAAGCGCTCGTATATTCCCAGGCCGCCCAATATAGCGCCTACTACTACAAATAGCACCAAAATTCTGGCGGCGCTTAGTTTGGTTTTATCTATTAAAATTTGGCCTATAACGCAGATAGCCCCGCCTATTAAGAAAGCCCATACATATTCCAAAATATCACCTCTTAATAATAAATTCAAAGATTCTCGATAGCCACCGCATGTGCTATGCCCGGTATGCTTTCTCCCTGCTGGGAAGTTACAACAGAATGCATTGCGCCGGTAGGTACAAATAACAGGCGGTTAATTTCCCTTTTGTTTAGCCGGTACAGCAAATATCCCGCAAAGGTTACAGCGGCGCATCCGCAACCACTGCCGCCCGCCAGGGTTTTTTGCTTTTCTTGGTCAAATATTTCTATACCGCAGTCTTTGTGTATGTCGGAAATATAAAAACCTTCCTCTTGCATAAGCTTTATTAGCAAATCTGAGCCTATATGCCCTAAATCTCCTGTTACTATCAGGTCGTAATAATCTGGGGCTACCCCCAGATCCCTAAAATGCGCTGTTAGTACCGCCGCCGCCGCGGGCGCCATGGCGGCACCCATGTTATTTACGTCTTTAATTCCATAATCTACCACTTTTCCGGTGGTGATTTGGGTAATTCTTGGGCCTGTGCCTTCCTTTGCAAGAACCACAGCGCCGTCGCCGGTAACAGTCCAGCTAGATGTAGGCGCACGTTGCGAGCCCATTTCTAAAGGGAATCTAAAAGTCTTTTCCGCGCCGCAAAAGTGGCTGGAGGCCGCGCTTACTACATGGTCGGCAAAGCCGCCGTCTATCAGCGTAGCGCCCAGGCTCATAGCCTCGCCCATGGTAGAGCAAGCGCCATACAAGCCAAAGTACGGACGATGTAAGCTACGTACGCCAAAGCCTGAGCCCGTTGCCTGGTTAAGAAGATCGCCGGCTAAAATATATCTTATCTGATCCATATTCAAATTGGCTTTTTGTACCGCTAACTCTATACCCTGTTTAACCATTTCGCTTTCGGCCTTTTCCCAGCTTTCTTGCTTAAAAAGAATGTCTGAGGAAACCCGGTCAAAGTATTTTGACAAGGGGCCTTCGCCCTCTTTTGGCCCCACTATGGCGGCGCCGGATATTATTACCGGCGGCTCTGCAAATTTTATGCTTTGTTCGCCCCATTGTTTGTTCACTGGGCAGCACCTCCAACAAAGTAATATACCAAGCCTACCAATACCGACGTTATGGTTCCGTAAACGATAACCGGGCCCGCTATAACAAATAATTTTGCGCCAACGCCAAGAATAAAACCTTCTTTTTTATGCTCAATTGCCGGTGCGGCCATGGCGTTTGCAAAGCCGGTGATGGGTACAGCCGCGCCCGCGCCTATGTGTTCTGTCAGCTTGTCGTACCAGCCTAGGCCGGTTAGTAATATACTTGCGAAAATAAGCGAAGCCGCCGTAGCAAGCCTGGCGTTATCCTCGCCCATTTGCATTGCTAAAAAGGAATTTTTAAGAAGCTGGCCTATAACGCAAATTAAGCCGCCGCCTATAAAGGCCTTGGCGCAGTTGCTCAGTAGTTTGCTGTTGGGCGAAACCTCTTTTACCATTTCCTGATAGCGTTTTTTGCTTGATTCTGTCTGTTCCATTATTCAACCTCCCGGATTATAAAAGCCTGGAATTAATGCGTATAGTAAAGCCCCTGTCATCTTCCCAAAGGCAATTGCCATTATAAAAAAGAACATGCCCTGCTGAATACGGATTCTGCGGGTCAAAATCGGGATAACATCAAGTGTTTCTGCCAAGGACATTGCCAGTACGCCGTAAAATACCCCCACACATAAACCTATCAGGGCGGCTAATATACTGCCTATGGGTATATGCATATTAAATATTCCTGCCATAGTTCCAAAAATACCGCCTGCTATGATAGCGGTTTCGTATATTTTTATATGGCCTTGTGTCCGGGTTTTTTGTGCCAGGCGCGGTACAAGGCCGATAATGGTAATAAAGGCAAAAACCGCGCCAGCCACAACCACGCCAGAGCTTAGCCCTACTAAAATTAAAAGGCCGTAACCGAATATCTCCATGTTATTTACCCTTTTCTGTATTAAGAATATCTATTACGGTTTCGTTTACCTCTGTCTCATAAAGTGCCATTTCTACCTCTATGGGCGTGGGGTCGTCTGTTATTTTTTTGCCCATGAAGTGGTTAAAGAATACAACTATGCCAAGGGCAAGGCCAATGGAATACGGAATATTTATGATTAGTGGGTTAGTGATTTGTTCGCCAAAGAAGATTTGGTAATAATTTTCAAATACTTTAGGAATTTGTCCGTCTGTATGGAAGCTCATTATTGCCGTGGAAGAGCCGGCGACTAAAACCAGCACCACAAACGCGATTTTAGACCATTTCCACCAGGCGGCATCTTCGCTTATGTGTGCGCGGTACTGAACAACCGTATCCTGGGCGCCTACGTTGTTTACAGTGGCCTCCGGATAGGCTTTTTTGATTAGTTTTATTATGTCGGTGACGCTAATTAGAAAATTGGCTTTTTTGCCGTCTATATTGATGTCCATTAGTTTCATTTTTTTTATTTTTTTTGAGTCTTTGTCGGCAATGACCTCTGCGACATCTTCTATTACGATTTTATTTACTTCGGATAGGTTGGCCTTTTTTACTGGTTTGATGTATATATCCAAAATTAATACCCCTTATGTTTATTTAATATTGATTCAGTATCACCAATAAAACATTTTTCATGTATTCACTATTGACACGACAGGTCGGTCGTGATAGACTATGTGAAAGGGGTGGTATTTTATGGAAAGTTTATGTAAGCTGTTTGATGCCGAGTACAAGTTTATGTGCATTGTGTGGGAGCATGAACCTGTTAATTCCACGGTACTAACGGGGATATGTGAAAAGACATTGGCTTGGAAAAAGTCTACAACATATTCAATGATAAAAAAACTTTGCGAACGAGGCATTATGAAAAATGAAAAAGCCATCGTCAGCACGCTTATAGCAAGGGAAGATGTACAAAAGTATGAGGCTGATGTTTTAATCGAAAAGGTATTTAATGGTTCTATGCCTTCATTTATTAATACTTTTTTGCAGGGTAAAACCCTATCGGAAGAAGAAGCACAAAAAATAAAATTTATGATTGACGGGGTGACAAAGGCATGACAACGATGTTTATAACAATTTTGAACATGAGCATAACTGCAAGTGTTGTTGCTTTGGCTGTTATGCTTGCCCGTGTTCCTTTGAAGAGGGCACCTAAAATATTTTCGTATGTATTATGGAGTGTGGTGCTGTTTCGTTTAGTGTTCCCATTTAGTATAGAGAGTGTTTTCAGCTTAATGCCTGCATCGCAATCGACAAATGCCACAGTATCTGCCCCAAACTCTGTCGGCGTGTTTTTTGAAGTGGCTGGGTATATTTGGCTTATTGGTTTTATCGCGTTGCTGGCTTATGCGCTAATAGGATATATCAGTCTAAAGCGGCGTGTATATTTCGCCACGCTTGTGCGGGATAACATTTTTGAATCGGATAGAATCAATACGCCCTTTGTGCTGGGTTTTATAAGTCCAAAAATTTATTTTCCTGTTACTATCGACCCATCACAGCACGACTACATTTTGAAGCACGAGCAGATACATATAAAAAGACGCGACTATCTTGTAAAACCCTTCGCTTATGTTGTGTTTGCCATGCATTGGTTTAATCCCTTGATGTGGATTTCGTATTTTCTTATGTCAAAGGATATGGAAATGTCCTGCGATGAAGCTGTTTTGAGGGAAGCAAATGAAGATATACGCAATGACTATATGACATCTTTATTGAGCTTATCTACAAAAAGAGTTAGTTTATTGAATCCTATTGCTTTTGCCTTTGGGGAAAGCAACGTAAAAGAAAGGGTGGTAAATGTGTTGTTTTTTAAAAAACCCGCAAAATGGATAGTTGCTGTTTCTGTTTTGGCCGTAGCCTTTTTCCTTGTTGGCTTTGCTTCTGATAGGGACGGTGGTGGAAGTTTGACCGGCAATGCGCCCGATTCAGTAACTGTTGTTGAAGAGTTACAAGAAGCATTTGACGCAATGGAAGCCTTAGGAAGAGAAATGCAACAGCTAGGTTTGGAAATGATGTTAGCAAGAGTTTTTGAGTTGGAGGGTCTTGGCGCTCAAATGGGGGTTTTGGGCGATGAAATGACGGAATTAGGTGTTGTGATAGATGCTATTGCAAATAGTCATCCTGTATCGCGCCAAGAAGCTATGGATATAGCTAGAGATTATTTGGGTGTTCGTTCGTCAAGGAATTTTACAAGCCGTGGCTTTAAGATACTGGAGGGTCGCACGGTATGGAGCTTCTTTTTTGGCGGCTATGGGCAAGTTTATGTTGATGCTAATACGGGTGAAGTGTTTGGATGATTTGTGTTGTTTGCGTTTGGCGTTGGTTACCGGTTTGCTACTCCCGCTATCAATATTCCAAACTAAGCAAAAAATCCGAAATATGCATAGTCTTTATCCCCTGATAATTACCACCCGCAAATTCATCAGTTCGCAAAACATACTTAGAATAATTATCTGCTATACTCAACAGTCTACCATATTCACGCTGCTCAGTAGCTTCACGCTCTATCCGTTCAGCAATTTGAATATATATCTTCTCCTCTTGCTTACTTGCAACAAAATCAATTTCAGCATTACCAATTTTTCCTATACAAACATCATAACCACGCCGTAATAATTCCAAGTAAACAACATTCTCAAGCATAGCCGCTACGCTATCAGGGGTATATCCCAGCACGCTATACCTAAATGCTGTATCAGCCAAATAAAATTTTTCCTGTGTCTTTAATATCTCCTTGCCTTGAATATCATATCTCGAACAACGATGCAATATAAAAGCATTTTCTAGCTTGCTTAGATAATCGTATACCGTTTCGTTATCTATTTTTCGTTGCTCATTTTTTAAATATTTCGCTATTGATGCGGCTGAAAACGTTCTACCCACATTATCAAATGCAAATTTTACAATACGCTCTAACTGGTCAACCTTACGAATTTGGCTACGCTTTACTATATCTGTAAAAATAGTAGAATTATAAATGTCTTTTACAATAGAATAGGATTCATCCTGTGTGTACTCCTGTAAATGTGTTGCTGGAAAACCACCAAACTTTACATAACGTGCAAATTCTTCATTTTGATTAAACCCTTCTGCCCTTTGCTGTAATTTTCTAAACTCTAAATATTCTGCAAAGGATAAAGGCAACACATGAAATGAGATATACCTACCTGTTAGAAATGTTGAAATTTCCGAAGATAACATACGGGAATTTGAGCCTGTGACATAAATATCTACATCAAAATCCACCATAAAGGAATTTACAGCATTTTCCCATGATTCTACTTCTTGAATTTCATCAAGAAACAGATATGTTTTTCCGTTTGGATTAAGCTTATTTTTAATTTCATTGTACAGCAGTTTTGCTGTTTTAATATCATCGTGTTGAAGTGAATCAAAGTTATAACTCAAAATATGCTCTGGCAAAATACCCCGCTTTTTTAATTCTTCCATAATCATTTTTAGTATCGTTGATTTTCCACACCTTCTAACCCCTGCCAAAACCTTTACAAATGGGGTGTCCGTATATGGCATTATCTTTTCAATATATTGTGGTCTTATAATCATGCTATCACCTCTTACTCTTTAATAGATAGTATGCCACAATAATCTGAATATGTAAACGTTTTTGCGGATATAACCATAACGATAGTCAAACTCCCCCTCATAAATACACCTTGAGCGAATTTTCCATCTATAGTATAATCACAACGAGAATTCGTTAAAATTTGATACCCCCCAACAGGAGAAAAAAATGAAAAACAACCTACAAGACATCACTCAATACTCCCCTCAACTAAGCATATCCCAAGTAATGACCCTATTCGACCGCAAGGGCATAAAAATAACCCGCTCCATGATACAAAACTACGTAAGAGACGGTCTACTCCCTCCGCCTATCAATAAGCGCTACTACAGCCACAAGCATCTAGCGGCTTTAATTTTAATTGACGAACTAAAGACTGTATACGAAATGTCGTCCATCAAAACTGTAATGTCCCCCTTAATGGACGAAGAAGGTCTGCCCCTGGAACAATATCAAAAACTCGTAAGCCAAACAGAAGAACTACAAAAACACACAAGCATCGACCCGCTGTTGCGCATGATCTACAGTGTGGATATAAAAAAGGAGGTACTAAATGATTTATCGTGACTTTGGCAAAACCGGCAAAAAAGTATCAGCCTTGGGCTTCGGTTGCATGAGGCTACCAGAAATTAAAGTGGCCGAAATGAGCGAAGAAGAAAAAAGCGCAAGGGAAGGCCTCTCCTGGTACGAATCTCTGCGTGACGATACCTGGATAGTAGACGAGGAAAAAGCCATTCCCATGCTAAAAGCTGGCTATGATGCTGGCATAAACTACTTCGACACCGGGCATTTTTACTGCCATTTTAAGAGCCAGGCCACTTTGGGCAAGGCCGTAAAGCTAATGGAACGCGAAAAGGTAATGATAGCGACCAAAATATTCATGGAAGAGCTAAACGGCACTTCCGATTTCAGACGTATGCTGGACATACAGCTAGGCCTGCTTGATATGAATTATATAGATTTCTACCATCTACACGCCATCAACAAAGACAGCTTTGACAATAAGATAATGAAATTTAATATCAAAAAGGAAGTCCAAAAAGCAATGGACGAAGGACTTATAAAACATATTTGCTTCTCTTTCCACGGCGATGCTAAGGATGTTCCTTACATAGTGGAAACTTTCGAGATGTTTGATGCGGCCTTGTTGCAATATAGTCTGCTTGACCGCTCTAACGAAGAAAATATCGACTACTTAGCCAACAAAGGCATAGGCGTAATAATTATGAGCCCGGTCGCCGGTGGACGCCTTTCTATGCCTTCACAGCTATCTGAAAGACTGCTTGGCTCTGATATTTCTACGCCGGAATTAGCTCTTCGCTTTGTGCTTGGCAATAAAAACGTCTCTTGCGCGCTGTCCGGCATGGGCGATATGCAAATGCTGGAAGGTAATCTAAAAGTCGGTAACATGAAAGAGCCTATGTCGGAGGACGACTTCCGCAAAGCCGCCGTTATGATGGAAGAGTTGAAGAAATTCTCAGACCTATACTGCACAGGTTGCGATTACTGTCTGCCTTGCCCCAAGGATATTAACATATCGCATATCTTTAACGCCTACACCTACCACAATGTATACGGGCTATCGGAAGAGGCCAAAAAGATGTGGAGCCCTCAGCACAGCGCGGCGCTGGCCGATTGCACAAACTGCGGCATCTGCAACGAGAAATGTCCGCAAGGTATTAAAGTTATGGAAAAACTTCAAGAGGTATCAGAAGTTTTGGCAGCTTTATGATGAAGAGGCTTTTATTATTTGACATGGACGGCACTTTAATAGACCCGCACAAGGCCATAACAACAGCAATACACCACGCCCTAACAGCCGAGGGCATTGAGGTAGCGGACTACAGCCAGTTAAATTACTTCATAGGCCCGCCTATTCGGGATTCCCTATTTGAAATGTACGGCATGACAGACAGCGCCAAAATAGAGCGCATTGTAGATAAATACCGTGAGCATTTTCTGGAACACGGCATAGAAGCAAACAAGCTGTATCCGGGAATTATTGATATGCTACGGCAGTTGAAAGACGCCGGTTTTACCCTAACGGTCGCCACCTCTAAGCTGATGATAAGCGCTGTTAAGATTGCGGAATATCTGGAATTCGATAAATATTTTGACCTCATCATCGGCTGCGAATACGATGGCAGACGTAGCCATAAAAGAGAGGTCATTGAGTATGTGCTAGAGAAATCGGGCGAGTATTCTTCCGCTGTTATGATTGGTGACCGCAAGTACGACATTATCGGCGCTAGGGAAACCGGAATTGACAGCATAGGCGTTACCTGGGGCTACGGCCCGCGTGAAGAGCTTGAGCAAGAAAACCCAGGCTTGATAGTAGATACAGTGCCGGAATTAACGCAAGCTCTACTTAGGCATCCAAAAACCGGCCCAGCACATCATTCAACTGCTTAGCCTGTATGGGCTTTGAAATAAAGCCGTCGAAGCCGCCCTTCATAAATTCTTCTATTTGATCTGTCATTACGTTGGCTGTAAAGGCCACTATAGGGCGCGTGTATCCCATCGCCCTTATTTTTTGCATGGCTTCTACCCCGTCTATATCTGGCATCATGTGATCCATAAATATAATATCGTAGGTATTGCCCTCTTCTACCTTTGTTATTGCGTCAAAGCCATTGTTGTAGGCTTCGGCCTCTAGGCCGTACTGCTTTAGGAAGCCCCTGGCCACTATTAAATTAGCCGCTACATCGTCTACTACCATTACCTTGCCCTTGTATTGCTTTTCTGCCCTAAACTTCTTTTTGGCCATGCTTGCTTCGGTTTCTTTAAACTGTTCTAGCTTTTCGCTTAACTCTTTGCCCAGTACCTTTGCCTCTGCTACCTCTTGCGGAATTTGCACTACCACGCTTGTTCCCTTGCCTACTTCACTTTCCATTTCTATAGTGGCATCCATTAGTTTTAATAGGCTATATACTATTGGCACGCCTAGGCCTGTTCCCTCTACGTAGCGGTACTCTTGCTCGTGGAAGCGGGTGTATTCTTTGTTTTGTATCAGTGAGTCTAGCTGAGTTTTGGTCATGCCTATGCCGGTATCCTTAACGCTCACTTTCAGAGCGCCGTCCTCAAATTCAAATGACAAAAAGACACTGCCGCCGGCTTTGGTGTACTTGCTGGCGTTTGATAATAAATTATTTAAAATTTGCCCTATCCTTAAGGAATCGCCTATAAATTGCGAGGGCAGATTTTCGTCTACCGACAGATTAAACTGCAATTTTTTATGCTCGCAAACCGCTCGATGCATGGCCGCTAGATCGTTTATTAGACTTGCGGTTTTATATCTATCGCAGATTATATCCATCTTACCGGCTTCTATCTTTGATAGATCTAAAATATCGTTGACTATGCCCAGTAGCGTGCTTGCTGAACTGTGAATTTTAGAAAAGGAATCCTCTATTTCCGGCGGTAAATTTGAACTTTGTAACTGAATTTCTGACATGCCCAGTACCGCCGTTAGGGGCGTTCTTATTTCATGGCTCATCCTGGCCAAAAAGCGGCTTTTGGCTAGGCTACTTTCCTCGGCTATTTCTACTCTTTGTCGCTCTTTTTGTATATCTTTTAGTGAGCTTACGTCCCTGGAATATGTAAGTACCACAAAATCATTGTTGTATCTTATGCGTATGGCCTCAACTTCCAGGTATACTGTCTCATCGCTCTTGTTGACCATTATTTCAAAACTGCCGGAACCGCTTTCAAAAGCCTTCTCTAAATGCCCCTTCCATTCTTCCCATATGGACGTACCGTCTGGCGCTAAGCCAAATAGAGGGCCTATTACATCGTGCTTATACTCTTCTTGGGAGCTTAGGCCAAAGAAATCTAAGGAGGGCTTGTTGCTGTAAATTCCGTCGTAATCCCTGTTCCAATATTCTATCATTATCGGCGCGGCGTCTAGCATTAGCTGTATGCGGTCGTTTAGCTCTCGCTCGTTTTCCAATTGCATAGCCGTCTTTATTGGCCGTAAATCTACCGTGTAGGCCGCTACCATGTACTTATCGCTTCTGGAAAAGCGCTGTAGGGTTATCTCTGAAGGAATAGGCTCGCCATCAAGAGTTTGATGCATCCATTCAAATTTAGCGCTACCTTCCTCAAAGGCACGCTTAACAACGCTGGCCGCTTTTACGCCCGAAGCTGTGCCGCAGGGCTGGAACTCTGGCGAAAGCTCATTAAAACGCGCAATGTACTGCTCCTTGCTGTCAAGGCCAAACATCTCTACCGATTGCTGGCTGGTGGATATTAGGTTTATATTTTCGTCCCATATGTTCATAATAAGAGGCGAAAAGTCCAGCATTATCTTATTTAGCTCGCTGGCATCCCGCTCCCTTTTCACAGACAAACGCATACGCCACAAAAGCACGCAAATACCTATTACTAATACCGCAAAGGTATTGAATAAAAATGCAGGTATTACATAGGTCGCGTAGGCTTCATAGACCTCGTAAGCGGCGTCACAGGCAACGTCATAAAGCTCGCAAGCAATTTCATATGCAACATCATATGCAGCCATATACTTAACACCCCCATTTAATATTTTGTATTATAGCATATTAATAGACATTTTCGCTCTACTCGTTTATATTTATAGGCAAAGTTAAAAAATATAAGGAGGAAACACAAATGCCAATTCCAACCCCCCACATTACCGCTAATGCGGGAGATTTTGCCAAAACTGTTTTAATGCCAGGCGATCCGCTTAGGGCTAAGTTTATTGCGGAAAATTTTTTAGACGAGCCAAAACTGGTAAACGACATCAGGGGAATGTTAGCCTACACAGGCACTTATAAGGGAAAGCCGGTATCTGTAATGGGCTCTGGTATGGGTATGCCGTCTATGGGCATTTACTCTCATGAGCTGTACAATTTTTATGATGTGGACAATATTATCCGCGTAGGAACCGCCGGCGGTATACGCAAAGATCTTAACTTGGGCGATATAGTAGTAGGCATAGGCGCCTGTAGCGATACCAACTTTGCCGCTAACTATAACTTGCCAGGAACCTTCGCACCTACCGCAGATTACGGGCTACTTAAAAAGACCCAGGATTCTGCGGACAAGCTGGGCTATAAGCTGGTTGTGGGCAATGTTTTATCTTCCGATATTTTTTACGTGGAGGATCATCCCGCCGCTTTTGAAAAATGGCTTAAAATGGGTGTGCTTGCCGTTGAAATGGAGGCCGCGGCTCTTTACATGACCGCCGCACGTGCCGGTAAAGCGGCCTTGTGCATTTGCTCTATTTCAGATACCATTTTTACCCATCAGATAATGCCGGCAGACGAGCGCCGTACAAGCTTCACTAAGATGATGGAAGTAGCGCTTGGGACACTGTTATAGTCGTCTGAGTTTTGCGGGCTTCCGGGGCGGCGACTTCTGATTGTATTTCGATTTGGTTTATTTTATCGTCTTTAATGTAGAAGTCGTACTGGACAGAGGCCTCTAAGGCGCTTAAAATCTGCCTTAGTACCCCTTCTGCTATGGATAGCTCAAGGTCGCTCATATCGTCTGCCGCCGCTCCGAATAAGCCGCGTAGGTCAGAAATCCATTGCTCGTATAGAGTTATGGATTCCTGCGGGTTTAGTTTTAGCTGTATATGATTATCTGAAATTTGGCGCATGTATGGGCTGTAGAACTCGTCCCGGCTGCCGTCTAATATTTCTATTATAAAAAATGGGTCTAATAAGCCTAAATTTACCAGCTTGGCGAAGAGGTTGACCACCTTTTGCTCTTGCCAGTGCTGGTCGTAAATTTTGCCGTGTGTTAGGATTAGGTTTAATTCCTCGTCGGCACAGTTTAAGCGGAAGCGGGTTTCTTGCTTCGCTTGCATTTGGGCGTTTAGTTGGTAGTGGCTTCCCTCGCCGGATAGCTGTACCAGTTTGTTTTCAAAGGTGTTTTGCCGTGCCTCGCCGAATGTTGCCGCACTGCAAAGCAGGCATAGGCTTAATATAATAAGTAATTTGCGCATAATAAATCATCTCCCAAAGATTATATTTTGCAATTTTAGAGATTTTATCCAGAAAGGTTGGTATTTTAATGAAATCTGTTGTTGAGCGCTTTATAGAATATGTAAAGATTGACACGCAATCAGGGGATATTTCGGAGGTTTGCCCTTCTACCCCTGGTCAGCTTGAATTTGCTAAGTTATTGGCGAAAGAATGCCAGGCTATTGGGCTGGAAGATGTTAAAGTAGATAAATTCGGCTTTATGACCGCTACTTTGCCAGCTAATAAGCAAGAAAACGTTCCGGTAATAGGGTTATTAGCTCATATGGATACCTCGCCGGACGCGCCAGGCAAAGGCATTGACCCAAGAATAGTTAAAAACTACGACGGCGGGGACATTAAGCTTAACGAGAAAATAAGCCTACGCCCAAGCGAGTTTGCCAGCTTAAAGAAATACATTGGGCAAGATCTAATCGTAACAGACGGCAACACGCTATTAGGCGCCGATGACAAGGCCGGCATTGCCGAAATTTTATCGGCTATGGAGTATCTGCTTGCCCATCCGGAGATACCCCACGGTAAAATTCGCATAGCCTTCACCCCGGACGAAGAGATAGGAAGCGGAATAAACAACTTCGACGTAAAGGGCTTCGGCGCGGATTACGCATACACGGTAGACGGCGGCGAGGTTGGCGAGCTTGTGACAGAAACTTTTAACGCATCTACGGCCACTTTTAATATTACTGGTAAGAGCGTGCATCCCGGCTATTCTAAGGGGACTATGCTTAACGCGTCTTTAGTAGCTGCCGAGATTATGGCGGCCTTTCCGGTAAATTCCGAGACACCCGCCACTACAGAGGCATACGAGGGCTTCTATCATCTAACCAATATAAGCGGGGAAGTAGGCGAGGCGCAAGTAAGTTATATTCTGCGCGACCACGATGCCGCGAAATTAGCTAAGCGCGAGGAATTTGCAAAAAAAGTAGCCGAAGATATGAACCGTAAATACGGCGAAGGCACCGTAGAGTTTGCTCTGCGCCAGCAGTACCGCAATATGCACGAGGTTTTAAAAGATCAGCTACACATAATAGACCGGGCAAAGGAAGCGATAAAAGAAGCAGGGCTAACGCTGGTAACGCAACCGATAAGAGGCGGCACAGACGGCGCACGTTTGTCTTTTATGGGTCTACCTTGCCCTAATCTTTTTTACGGCGGTCATAACGCCCACGGCCCCTATGAATATCTGCCGGTGCAGTCTATGGAAGCGGCGGTGCAGGTGATAGTAAATATCTGCAAGCACCACTCTAATCCGAGATGAGGGAGGTAGTACACGCCGCCCTGGGAACCACCGCCGTAAAGCCGGAGCAATTTCCGGATAGCGATAGGCTAGAGGTAGCCTTTGTAGGGCGTTCCAATGTAGGAAAATCGTCTATGATTAACGCTATGTTGAACCGTAAATCTTTAGTACGCACCAGCCAAAGCCCCGGTAAGACCCGTACTATCAATTTTTTTGAGGTGGAGCAAAACTGGTATTTTGTAGATTTACCAGGCTACGGTTACGCAAAGGTATCGCGCTCAGAGTCGGAAAAATGGGGCGAAATGATAGAGGGATATTTAAAAGACCGGGCGAAGCTTGTAGCCCTTGTGCTACTTTTAGATATAAGGCACGAGCCATCGGATAATGATAAAATGCTGTACGATTGGTGCAAGCATTACGAATTGCCGGTGGTTTTGGTAGCGACTAAAAGCGATAAAATAAAGCGTAGCCAATTGCAGAAGCACACGGCTATGATTAAGCGAGGCCTAGGCGCGGAAGAGGCAGTGTTGCCGTTTTCCAGTTTAGATAAAGCCGGACGGGAAGAGTTGTGGGGGTTGTTGGAAGGAATTAGAAATGCTAAAGACTAACAGCAACTGAAACTAAAGACAAAGCCACTATAACAGCGGTAACGCCTAACAAAACCTTCATAGCCATCGACATTGGTATAACTTCCTCAGATATTTCCACATCAGGGTTTTCTCGGCGAAGTTGCTCGAAAAAACCTTCTTTATCTGCCGGGGAAATGATAACAGAATCTTTAAAACTGCCGTTTTTGTAGTAGAAGCAGATTTCTAGCCTATCCATAGACGGGGCTGGGGCGCTTATGGGATTTTTAGTTGGCGTAACGCTAATTATCCGCTTGCAGTCTATTTGGCCGTAATTGAAGAAACCGCATTTTACACGTAGCTGTCCATCTTCAAAAAGATAATAGGTGTTAAGCCAAATAGGTAGCATTAGGAAAATGTTGAGAGGCGTAAATACGATGGCTATTAAAATGCTTTCGGTGTTTCCGGTAAGTACCCCGGCTATTGCCCAAATATTTGCGAGTAAAAACCCGATAAAGATTAAATGTAGCCACCATTCGATTTTTGATTTGAATTTCATCCATAATCCCCCTTTGCTTAGAAATGTAGCGAACGATCCTTGCCAGGCTATTTGGGTCGGTTATACCAAGGGCTTTGGTGAAGAATTCATTTCAGATAGTAGTATTTCTTCGATATGAAATGCCCCTGATTGGATTATTTTCTTTCCTTTTTCGCGATACATTCTAATAGCCTTACGAACATTCGCATTGATAGTTGATTTTAATTTGCTAGGAATTGTATGTGGCTTATTGGTACTTCTGTCAATGTAAACATTTTTTATGTATACGGCTGTAACGGGACACATATTTTGAACTAAAAACGCATGTTTTTTGCCACGAAAATATCCAAATATTATTCCATCGCAAATACCATACTTTTTGATAGAGTGCTGGTATTCCTTCTCATATTTTTCAACTTGTGAAGAAATAGGAACCATCCAGTAAATATCGGAATTTTTATCTTTGAATACATAATAACATGGCCTTCCAGAAGAAATACCATCAATTATTTCCTTATTCTCCATTAATTTAAGATTTTTAAATTTTTCGTAGTATTCATCACTAATAAAGTAAAATTCGCCAATATTCATAAAAACCTTTCCAAATGGAAAAACCTCGCGCATAAGCGCAAGGTCTAATTATTTACGCCCCATTCTTTTATTAGCCGCTTGCTGGGTCGCGGAGATTATTTAAGTCTATGCCTTTTTATTATGCCGATACATAGTCCCGGCAGATTATTTAATTTTAATCGCAACAGACGATTTCTCGTCAATGCATATTATGCCCAAAGTCACTCATTTGTTGCATGGGAATTGTAGCATGGGAAAGTTTATGCTGTCAAGAAAAATTCATGAATGGAGAAGAGCCGGGCTAATTAATAATAACATACTAAACCAATATGTTTTAAAGGTTATTATTAAGCGTGCGAGAGCCTAGCAAAAAAATTACCGGGTTGACAGGAGAATGGCTGATAACTTTTTTCGTAGGTAAATCGCCTGTTTGAGCAAGCAGGGCGCCAGAGGTGCCCATCCTTGCGAGTTGCGATTTACCGTAGAAAAAAATTATCAGCCATTCTCCGGGGGCACCGCTAATGAAGCCCCCAAACCATACGTCCAAACAACCCTAAACAGCCCTAGTCACCTTATTAGAACGCAAGCACCTAGTACAAACCTTAGCCCTACGCACCGTGCCATTCTTCTCACGTATCTGAACTTTCTTAACATTCGGACGCCACATACGGTTAGCGCGGCGAGATACCTGACTACGGGTAATACTTACTCTATGACCTGTTTGGATACCTTTATCACATACTTCACATCTGGCCATTACTTCACCTCTTTCTTAGCTCGACTACTATACCAAACAATATTCTATTTTGCAAGTTTAAAAAACGAAACCATTTCCAACAAAGATTGTGCCTGAGAATTCAATTCCTGAGAAGCCGCGGCGCATTCCTGCGATGTAGCAGAGTTACTTTGCACCACCGACGAAATTTCCCCTATCCCCTTAGCTATTTCCGAAATAGCCTCAGCCTGTTCTTCTGATAGCTTGGCTATTTGCGAAATCAAACCCGATACCTGCCGTACATCTCCCACGATAGTATCCAGCGATAAGGCGGTACCCTGCGCCGCTGTCATACCGTCGTTTGCGCGTTCTATTGACTCGCTTATTCTTGTCGTTGTCTCTTGGGCAGATTCCTGGCTTCGTGCGGCTAGGTTACGCACTTCTTCCGCCACCACGGCAAAGCCTTTGCCATGATCGCCAGCTCTAGCGGCCTCTACAGCGGCGTTAAGCGCAAGCAGATTCGTTTGGAAGGATATATCCTCTATAACCTTTATTATTTTTGAAATATTAGCAGAAGATTCATTTATACTCTCCATCGTCAAGACCATGCGCTTCATTTCATCGTTGCTACTTACGGCGTTTTCGTTAGACTTTTGCGAAAGCGTATCCGCGTCTCTGGCACGGCTTGCGTTAAGCGAGGTCTTTTCGTTTATTGTCTCTATTGAGGCGTTTAGCTCTTCTACAGAGCTTGCCTGCTTAGAAGTTCCGTCCGCAAGGGTAGAGGCACTTTCCGAAATTTGCTCCGCGCCAGATTGCACATGCCGTGCGGCGTCGCTTATACTGCCCATTGTGCTGTTAAGCGAATTGACAATTACGTTTAAAGCCTCTTTTATTGGAGCATAGCTACCCTTGTAGTCATGATGCACCGTTACGGTCAAATCGCCCTTAGAAACAGCGGCAAGAACCTGTGCAATTTCTTCTATATAAGAAAGGGTAGTTTCTTCCGTAGAATTTACCGCCCGCTTAACAGAATCGAAGGCGCCTTTGTAATTGCCTGTCATTTCCTCAAACTCGCCTTTGGACATTTGTGTAAGCGTGTGTTCAATTTCCGCAAGTGGCTCGGCGACAGCAGTTATTAGATCGTTAAGTGCGCCAAAAATGGAAGCCCATCCGCCATTGTAGCTGCTTGCATCTAATGTTTCCAGCTTACCGTCTGCCGCACTTTTAGCCAGATCGGTCAAATCAACTACAAAGCTATCCAAAATACCTTCTAGCTGATTAAACTGCTTGGTAAATTCAGCCTTTTTGCCGGACATATTACGCACTTGTGCGTCCTCGCCGTTGCAAATGGCTGTTATGCCGCGTAAAATTTCTGCAATGTCGTCCATTATGCCTGTAACCATGTCGTTTATTCCGTCAACCATTTCCTTTAAAGAGCCTTTATATGGGCTACTATCTATGCGATAGTCTATGTCGCCTTTTACGTTAAGCTCGTGTGTAAGGGTGGTAAGATCGTCCATCATAGAGCTTATTACTTCGATAAGATTGAAAAAGTCACAAGCAAGCCAGCCAATTTCGTCTTTTTGCTCGCCTTGGTTTGTATAAAGCTCAAGCGCCGCCTTATCCTCGTCCCTAAGCGTGAGATTGCCCGTTTTAGCGGCCCGCTTCATAAAGGAAGAAAGCACGGTAATACGGTTGCCAAGCGGTTTGCCGACAAAGTACGCGATTACCAAAACGATACTTAGCGCAACAACAAATATGACGGCAAAGCGCATGACCGAGGCGATAACTTCCGCATTTACCTCGTTTCGCGGTGCCATAAGGTACATTGTATAGCCGCTAAAAAGTGTATGTGCCGCTGCCATGTATATGACATTATCTAATTCGACCTCAAATACCTGGCCTGGATTTGCTAAAGCCACTGCGATAAGCTTTTCTTGCTCTGTAGCGGGCAGGTTGTTAAATTTATTGTTTGTATCAAAAAACTCACCGTGCGGGCATTTTAGTAGCGAAAAGCCCGTTTCGTAAATGTGTACGGCGCTTATCAAATTCTGAATGTGTTCTACAGAAATATCAGCGCCAACAACGCCTATAATTTCGCCGTTTATAGCAACGGGTACGCTGTAGCTTACCATGGTGATGCCGGCATCTTCGTAAATGGGGCTCCAAAACGGCATACGGGAATTATACGCGCCAAAAAACCAAAGCATTTCCGGATCTTCTGCTATAAACTCTTCATAAGGAACAAGATCGGCAAAAACAATGCCGGCTGGTGTTTCGTAATAGTAAATTTCTCCCATAATTGTATAATTGCTGAGTCTTGGATGAACCGAAAAATATGTTGCACTTATATAGTTTGAATTTCTTATCATTTCATAAAAGAAGCGACCAAATATGTCGTTTAGGTAGTGTATATGGCCTTCTGGGTCTTGCGTAAAGGCTTGTTGATCGAACGAAAATGACATTAAAATCCGCAAAGATTCCACCATATGGATAGTTTCTGCGAATACGCTACTTACGTCATTTTCCAGCTCAAATAACTGATATTGTAGCTCTAGCCGGGAAAGACGCCCTATTTCAGTAACAATACGGGTTTGCATATACCCCGCAACGCCACCTGCAACAACGACAACCATCAGTCCTATTACTGCGGCTATTTTGATTGATAGCTTTTTGAATGAAAACAATTTTTTCATGCCTTGCCCCCTCTATGTGGTTTAATACTGCATTTTTGTAAGAAGATACATGTAATAATACTATAAAAACCTGGTTAAGGGGAAGCTATTTTTTAAATTTGTGGATTTCGCTTGTACTAAGTGTAATTACAACTTGTCTGACGCGTCATATTAGAAAAGGCATTTTTTGAAGAAATTCGGGAAAAATAAAAACCATGCAAATATGATGTTTGCTTGATTTCACCGGCTATCAAAAACTTATGTGTTAATTGGAGATTTCCTTTTTGACATTCTATCGCTTCTTTGCATGATGCAATTAAATCTTCAGATAAATCTTTATCCATGTTTCCGCTCCTAAGACCAAAGTTACTATGCTACTTTATCAGAATAATTTATAATTGCTACTTCCATCATGGAATCCTTTAATGCATCTAAAATGCTCTCTAGTTTTTCATAAACTGCCCCAGTATATGAAATTTCCGAACATTGGTCGCATTTAAGACAGGGAACACCTCTAACAATAATCGCACGTTCCCCTATATCTGTTACATGTGTAGTAGTGCTTTCCTTTAAAGTTCCTTTACAAAAGAAGCAAGTCATATTATTTAACCACCTTTCGAGTTTTAAAATCAGCTTCCCATTTAGCGAGGGAAGGATAATACGCTGTTATTAAGGGTAATCAGTTGGATAGTTCTCTATCACCTCGCCATTCATTATACTATTACTTGTACAAAAATTCTGTATCATTTTTATTTGATTCATTTTCCATTTCCCCTACCTAAAATACACGTTCAACTTTTCAATACCCTTCTTCATTTCAGCATCATCTCCTTTATTTTTCCACTAACATTTTCAGTGTAATATTGTAACATAATTTACTTGGATTAAAAGTACTAGAAGAAAACACTGGAGACCGAATCTATATTCGCAATACCTTTCAATTTCTCCCTTGCGTTCATTTCCTGCTATGTTAAAATAATGTTAATCTTCAAAAACAAAACCCCCCGCCACTATCAAAACAATGATAGTTACAGGGGTTAAACTGAGCTGGAAGGATTTGAACCTTCGGATGCAGGAGTCAAAGTCCTGTGCCTTACCGCTTGGCGACAGCCCAATACGGGTGGTATTATAAACCAAGTTGTTTAACTTGTAAAGTGTTTTACTATATTTATTTTAGGAGGATTATTTTATGAAAGCATTTATGGACCAAAATTTCTTACTTAACAGCCCAACGGCGATTGATCTGTTCAAGCATGGTGAAAACCTGCCTATTGCAGATTATCACTGCCATTTAGACCCCAAGGAGATTGCAGAAAACAAGCGTTTTGCCAATATTACAGACTTGGCGCTACGTGGCGATCATTATAAATGGCGGCTAATGCGGGCTAACGGCGTGGCGGAAAAATTCATCACTGGCGACGGCTCGGACGAAGAGAAGTTTCACCACTGGTGTGCCACTATAGAGGATTGCATAGGCAATCCCTTATATCACTGGACTCACCTGGAAATGCGCCGTTACTTTGACTACGACGGCCCTATTACTGGGGAATTATCCGCTAAAATCTACAAGCATTGCAACGCCATAATAGCCAAGGAAGATTTCACAGCTTGGAATATTCTTAAAAAATTCCGCGTGGTTCAAATTGGCACTACGGACGACCCTGTTGATTCCTTGGAATATCATAAGGCAATGGCAGAGCATCGGGCTAAGGATAAAGATTTGCCCTTAGTACAGCCGAGCTTCCGTCCGTCCAAGGCTCTCGCTATAGAGTCCCCGGCTTTTATTGATTATATACGGCAACTGGGCGATGGAATTAAGGATTTCAATAGCCTATGCGAAGCACTTAGCCGCCGCATTGATTTTTTCCACGAAATGGGATGCCGCTGTTCTGATAATGCTCTTGACCCGCCTATTTTTGTTGACGCTACCGAAGCGGAGGCAGACGCTATTTTCCGCAGAGCCTTAAAGGGCGAAACCCTTAACCAGCTTGATATTGACCGCTATAAAACCGCTCTTCTGTTATGGCTGGGCAAGGCTTACAATGCCAAGGGTTGGGCTATGCAACTTCATATGGGCGCACAGCGCAATAATAATAGCCAGATGTTTAAAAAAATCGGCGCGGATACAGGCTATGACTCTATGTCTGATGCTCCATTCTCGCTTCCTTTGGGTAAAATTCTTGATGGCTTGGAAAAAAATGACGCTTTACCTAAAACTATCGTGTATGCGCTTAATCCTTCCGCTGATACTATGCTTGCTAGTATGATAGGTAACTTCCAGGGGCGCGGAATTAAAGGCCGTATGCAGTGGGGCAGCGCTTGGTGGTATAACGATACCAAAACCGGTATGCAACAGCATCTTACTATCCTGGCCAACTGCGGAATGCTGGCACGCTTTATCGGTATGCTTACTGACTCGCGTAGCTTTATGTCTTATCCGCGGCACGAGTATTTTCGCCGTATTTTGGCCGATGTTATTGGCCAATGGGTGGAAAATGGGGAATTCCCGAACGATAAGGCTAAATTAAATAAAATAATGGAAGATATTTGCTACCGTAACGCGGCTGATTATTTCGATTTATCTAAATTAGATCTTAGCTTTTGAAGTGACTCTTTGATTCTGCGCTCTACCCCGTTTTCGCTGGGCTCGTAGTAGATGCGGCCTACTAGCTCGTCTGGTAGATACTGCTGCGGCACGTAGTTACCGGGGTAGTCGTGCGCGTATTTGTAGGCGGAGGTATCTTTATAATGCGAGTCTTTTAGATATGGCGGTATCGTTTTTATGCGCACTTCCTTTACATCCTGCATGGCTTTCCATACGGCTGTTGATGCAGAGTTACTCTTTGGTGCGCAGGCAAGATATGTTACCGCCTGGGATAGTATTAGCTGGCTTTCTGGCATTCCTATAAAATCTACCGCTTGGGCGGCGGCTGTTGCTACCATTAGTGCGTGGGGATCAGCGTTGCCTATGTCCTCTGATGCGCATATTACTATTCTGCGGGCTATAAACTTGGGATCTTCCCCGGCGTATAGCATACGGGCTAGATAAAACACAGCCGCATCCGGGTCTGAGCCTCGCATACTTTTTATAAAGGCCGATATTGTATCGTAGTGGTTGTCGCCGTCCTTTTCGTAGCATAATACCCGCTTTTGAATACAGGTGGCGGCTACCTCTATATCTATTGTGATTATGCCGTCCTGGCCTGGTGTTGTGGTTAGGGCGGCTAATTCTATTGCGTTTAAGGCGGCGCGGGCATCGCCGTTTGCTCGGTCTGCCAGGAAAGTTAGGGCGTCGTCCGTGGCGCTTAGTGGTAGATGCGCCAGGCCTTTTTCGCTGTCTGTTATGGCGCGGCGCAGTAGGCTTACTACATCTTCCTGGGAAAGAGGCTCTAGCTCAAATATTATTGAGCGGGATATTAGGGCTTTATTGACCTCGAAATATGGATTTTCCGTAGTCGCGCCAATTAAAATAACTGTGCCGTCCTCTACGTATGGCAACATTGCGTCTTGCTGGCTTTTGTTGAAACGGTGAATTTCGTCTATAAACATAATAGTTCTGGTGCCGGAAGTGGCAAGCCTGTCCCGCGCCGCTTCTATGGTGGCTTTTATGTCTTTTACGCCTGATGATGTGGCGTTAAGTCGTGTAAAGGCGCTACTGGTGCTGTTGGCTATTATTTGCGCTAGGGTGGTTTTGCCTGTTCCCGGCGGGCCATATAGAATTAGGCTGGTTAGTTTGTCCGCTTTTATGGCGCGGTAAAGTAGCGTGTCCTTACCCACTATGTGGGTCTGACCCAGAAACTCTTCCAGGCTTTCTGGCCTCATTCTGGCGGCCAGGGGCGCTTCTTTTTTTAGGACTTTTTCTCGTTGCAGGTCAAATAGATTCATGTTTCACAATCCCCATTTTGCGCCATTTTCCTATGCGGTATATAATTATGGAAATAATTGTATTACATATCCATGCCAGCAGAAGCGAGTATATAACGGCTTCTGGCCTGTTCATAAAATATACAAAAATAAAGGCCGCCGGCACTCTTATTAATATAGAATTTATTACAGAGCCCCACAGAGGCGATATTGCATCGCCGGCTCCGCGTATAACTCCCCACATTATCATAGCGATGGCCATAGCTATATAGCCCGGCACCAGAATACGCAAAATTCGCATACCCAAATCAATTACCTCTTGGGTTTGGGTAAACAGGGCGGCTATGTGATGGCCAAGCCCCAGTAAAATTGCGACAATAACTACCGCCGTGCCTATTGCCATGTACAGGCTTTGCTTTACGCCCAGCGAAACTCTGTCTAGTTTACCCGCGCCTATATTTTGCCCGGCGTAGACGCTGATAGCGTTACCGAATGAGAAGGCGGGCATCATAACAAAGCCGTCTATGCGCATTACTATTACGTTGGCGGCTATAAAGGTCGCGCCAAAGTAGTTTACCAGCGGTTGAGTTATCAGCATTGCTATAGAAAATATGGCCTGGGAAGCCCCTGTAGGCACGCCAATTTTAAGGAGCTGAATTACATACTGTTTTTTAGGCCAAAGATAATGCCAGCCCATATCAAAAACATCCTGCATTTGGGCAAGCCTACGAAAGCACAGTATACTACTGATAAACTGTGCTACCACCGTACCAACGGCGGCGCCAAACACACCTAAGCCCATTATTACTATAAAAAACAGATTAAGTACTATATTAAGAAGCGAGGTGAAAATTAAGTAAAGAAGCGGGGAAAAGGAATCGCCCAAGCCACGCAATATTCCGGATAATATGTTAAAGTAGGCCACGCCCAGTATGCCCCAAAGCATAATATTAGTGTATAGAATGGCGTATTCTAATATCTCGTAGGGGGTGCGCAATAAAACCAGCACCGGCCGGGTTATTAAGGGGCCAAATATCATCATAAAAAGGCTTACAATGGTTATTATGGTGATACTGGTGCCTATAGTGTAGGAAAGATCCTCTCGGCTTTTTGCGCCAAAGTATTGGGCTACCATTATTCCGGAACCGACAGCCACACCCATAAGTAGCATCATTATGAGGAAGAAGAACGGTATGACAGCGCCTACAGCCGCCAGGGCATTGTCACCAACAAAGCGTCCTAAAAAGATAGCATCCGCGGTGCTGTATAGCTGTTGGAACACATTGCCGACAAGAAGGGGAACCGTGAAGAGTAATAACTTTTCCCACGGCCGCCCTTCTGTCATGTCTATGGCTGTTGTTAAGTCCTTAAATCTCTGCATTGTTAATGACCAGCGCTAATTCGTCTAGTTGTTGCCTAGTTACTGTGCTTGGCGCGTCTGTTAGCGGACAAGATGCATCTTTGGCTTTGGGGAATGCGATTACTTCCCGCAGGGAATCTGCCCCGGCAAATAGCATTACAAGTCTATCTAAGCCCGGCGCTATGCCGCCGTGGGGCGGGGTGCCGTACTTTAGAGCTTCTAGGAAGAAGCCGAAAGTCTCTAGCGCTTCTTCTTTGCTAAAGCCAAGGGTATCAAAAATCAAGCTCTGGATGTCTTGCCGGTGGATACGTATGCTACCGCCGCAGACCTCGTAGCCGTTTAGTACTAGATCGTAGGCTTTTGCTCGCACGTTTTCTAAGTTTTCGCCTTTTTGTAGCATCTCCAAATCCTCATCCATCGGGGAAGTGAATTGATGATGCCTGGCGTAGAATTTCTGCTCGTCCTCTGCCCATTCTAAAAGCGGGAATTCTGTTATCCATAGGAAGTTGAGTATATTTGGGTCTAGTAAGTTGTTACGTTTTGCGACTTCTACTCTTAATGCGCCAAGCGAGTCAAAAACAACGGAGTTTTTATCTGCGCATAGGAAGATTAGGTCGCCTGGTTTTGCATTGAAGCGGCTTACTATTTCATTTAGTTTAGAAGCATCAAAAAATTTTGCGATTGTGGTTTTTAGTTCGCCGTTTTCTTGCACTACTATCCAGGCTAGGCCTTTGGCTTGGTATTGTTTGACCAATTCTACCATAGCGTCTATTTGCTTGCGTGGCATGGCGGCACATCCTGTTGCGCATATGCCACGAACGCTACCGCCGGCATCTATCGCGCCCTGAAATACCCCAAAATCGCTACCGGCTACTATATCGGTGATGTTTTTTAGCTCCATTTCAAAGCGGGTGTCTGGCTTATCTGAGCCGTAGCGTTCCATTGCTTCTGCGAAGGTCATTCTTGGAAAGTTTTTTGGTAAATCACGCTCAAGGACTTCCTTGCAGACGGTATTCATCAAACGTTCGACCATTGCCATTACATCCTCGGTATCTACAAAGGACATTTCTATATCAACTTGTGTAAATTCTGGCTGGCGGTCTGCCCGGGAATCCTCGTCCCGATAGCACTTTACTATTTGAAAGTACTTGTCCAAGCCGGAGATCATTAGCAGTTGCTTAAACAATTGGGGCGATTGCGGCAAAGCGTAAAACTGCCCCTGATGAACGCGGGAGGCCACAAGATAATCCCTGGCGCCGCCGGGCGAGCTTTTTGTTAGCGTGGGCGTTTCTACCTCAATAAAGCCCTCGTTGCTTAAGAAGCGGCGCACGCTTTGCGCTACCTCGTGACGCATTTTTAAAATTTTCTGCATTTCTGGGCGGCGTAGGTCGATGTAGCGGTGTTTTAATCTTAACTCCATGCCTACATCTTCGTCCGCTACTTGGAAGGGCGGCACTTCTGCTTCCGATAGTATGCGTAGTTCTTTTACGTCCAGTTCTACTTTGCCTGTTGGCATTTCTGGGTTTACGTTTTCTGGGCTTCGGGCTATTACTACTCCTGTGGCCGCTACTACGTATTCCCCGCGTATGCCTTTGGCTTTTTGGTAAAAGTCTGTGTCGCGGCCTACCGCTATTTGAAATATGCCTGTTCTGTCGCGTAGTACTATGAATATTACGTTGCTTAGGTCGCGTTGTTTGTTGACCCAACCCATTACTGTTATTGTTTGGCCTATCTGGCTCTCTGTTACCTCGCCGCAGTAGTGACTGCGCTTCATTCCCTTCATGGCTTCTGACATATCTTTATTATCTCCTTTGCATCTAACTCTGTTTGGAATTGCTCGCTGGTGGCCATGTTTTTTATTTTGGCCGTGTTTTCATGTATTTCGTTATCGCCTATTATCATCGAAAATTTTGCGCCGCGCTTATCGGCAAACTTCATTTGTGCCTTTACGCTACGCTTTATTAGGTCGCTTTCTGCCGCTGTGCCTAATGACCTTAACTGGCTTACTAGAATCTGCGATTTTTGATAGCCCGCGTCCCCGGCGTGACCTATATATATTTGGCACGGAAGTGTCAAATCTTCTGGCAGTAGGTTTTGATTTTTTAACAGAATCAGCAGACGATCCATACCCATGCCAAAACCTACTGCCGGGGTGGGCTTGCCGTCTAACTGCTCTATTAGGCCATCGTAGCGGCCGCCGCCTATTACTGTTGGCAAGCCTTCTGTCATAAACTCAAAAACTGTGCGGGTGTAGTAGTCTAGGCCTCGTACTATCTTTGGATTTACTACGTATGGAATGCCCATTCCGCTTAGTAGGCTTTTTACGCTTTCAAAGTGATTGCGGCATTCTTCGTCCAGTGCGTCTAGGGTTGGCGGCGCTTTGTCCATTATTTCTTTGCATTTTTCTACTTTGCAGTCTAGCGCCCTTAGCGGATTTTTCTCGAAACGGCGCTGGCAGTCTGCGCATAAATCCTTTAAGTTATCGCCCACAAAAGTTTGTAAAAGATTACGGTATTGAGCAAAACAGTCCGGACATCCCAGGCTGTTAAGGTTTAATGATACGTCTTTGATGCCAAGGCGTGTCAAAAGATGATAGCCTACGCCTATAACCTCGGCCTCGGCAGTTGGTTCCGGCGAGCCGAAAACCTCTACACCAAACTGACAGTGCTGGCGAAAGCGACCGGCCTGCGGCCTTTCGTAGCGGAATATTGGCCCTATATAATACATTTTTACCGGCTGGGGCGCGTTGTACATTCCGTGTTCTATATATGCGCGGGCGGCTCCCGCTGTGCCCTCCGGACGAAGAGTGATGCTACGCCCGCCCTTATCGTCAAAGGTGTACATTTCCTTTTGCACTACGTCCGTTGTTTCGCCAACGCCTCGTATAAATAGTTCAGTATGCTCAAACATCGGTACACGAATTTCGCCAAAGCCGAAAACATCGGTGGTTGCCCTTATATGGCTTTCTAGGTACTGCCATGCTTTGCTCTCCAAGCCGAAAATGTCTTTTACACCTTTTGGTGCCTGTATCATAATTGTCCCATCCGTTCTATATAAGTTTCTATGTTCTTTGGATTAAATGCCCGTTCTATTCTGCTACCTTCAATTATTTTTGTTATACCCCCGGCGCCTACCGCTAATATTGTTTGCGTTTCTGCCATTGTGGCTACGTTATATTGGCTCTCGTAGCCCGGTAAGCTGTAGCCTACGTTTTCAAAAAGCCCCAGCATGTTCTTTTGACGGTACATATAGTATGGGCGTAAATTTAACTTTTGGGTGCAATCCCTGGCTATTGACAGCATTTCGTCTACATCCTTAAAATCTGTGGGCGGGTAGTTGTCCCTATGCTCGTTTAGGCGCGATGCCCGCTTTATTGCCAGGGTATGTATGGTTATATGCTTGGGCGCTAGTTCTAGCAAGCCTCGCATGGTATTTTGCATGTCCTTTGCGCTTTCGCCGGGTAGCCCGGCTATTACATCGGTATTGATGTTGTCAAAGCCGGTTTTTACCGCTAGTTCGTAGGCTTTATAGAAATCTTGCACAGTATGTGCGCGGCCTATACGCTTTAGGGTTTCGTCATTTAAAGTTTGCGGGTTTATGGCTATGCGGCCTACCCCGTATGCTTTAAGGAGTTTTAATTTTTCGCTTGTTATGCTGTCCGGACGCCCGGCTTCTACTGTGTATTCTGCCTTATCTACGAAGGGTGCCACCATTTTTAGCAGTCGCTCTAGCTCGGCTTCGGGCAGTGATGTTGGCGTGCCGCCGCCTATGTATATCATGTTGATTTTTTTGTCTATGCCGCTTAATTCCCTCTCCAGCGCGTCCAGATAGCGTTCGTCGTACTTTTGGTTTGCGGTTACAAACGAACAGTACAGGCATCGGCTGGGGCAAAACGGAATACCAATATACAAGCCTATGCCAGGTTTCTGCTGTTTTATTAGCTCCTTCTCAGCTTTTGCTACCTCTAGCGCTAAGTTAATTTTATCGTCCCGGCACATGTATACCTTGCTTAGGCGCTCGAAAATTTCTGATTCTTTATCGCCTTCCTCTAGCCACATTCGTACTTGCTTGGCCGGGCGTACGCCTGTTAGCGCTCCCCAGGGTATGGGGCGCTTTGTTGCCTTTCTTAGCGCATAAAATAAAGCCAGCATCAGGCTCCTTTTTATCGTTTTTAGATCGGTTTCTGTGACTTCCATATGATGTTCGGTCAGGACTATCCCGTCCCGGTATAATTCTCCTGAAAACTGTACACCAGAAATACTGCCCACCACGGCATACCCCTTCTTGGGTAGCTCGTTATGAAAGGCAAAGCTAGAGTTAGGGAAAAATATCTGCGCAATAACCTGCATTTCGTGTATATAATCGTGTCCTATTAGAACACAGTTGATAGCCGCGCTCATGTCGAAACCCTCTCTATGGCGTAAACCCCTCTTTGGCGTTTAAGCCGCTTGATTAACCTTTCCAGTTGTATCAGGCTTGTTACTTCTACCGTTAGGTCTACTATGCCCTCACCTTGTTCTGTGCGGACTGATAGATCTTTTAAGCTTAAACCTTCTTCCATCAGAGTTTTGGTGATGTCCATTAGCATACCGTCCCTATCTGCGCAGGTCATACGAAGCCCTGCCCGGTAGGCGTGCAGAGTGGTTAGCTCCATATCCCAGGTAGCGTCTATAAGGCGGCGGCGGTCAAATTCGCTCATGTTGATTATATTAACACAATCTGTGCGATGTATGGTAACGCCACGACCCCTGGTGACAAAGCCCACGGCTTCATCGCCCGGTAGTGGGTTACAGCATCTTGAAAAGCGTACATCAGTGTCGCCTACCCCTTTAATTAGAATGCCGCTTTTGGACTTTTGGAGGTTAGTGTTTTCCTTATTGCCGGCTTTTAGCAGTTCTTCTAACATTTCATTTGCATTTTGCGGCTGGGCGGCTTGGTATTCCTGGAAAATACGGTTTATTACTTGCGCTTCACGTAGGCCGCCGTGACCTATTGTCGCGCATAGGGTATCGAAATCATTGAAGTTGTGGCGGCGCATTGAAGATTCCATACGGCCATCGGCGAGTAGTTCTTCCAGCGGCACTTTAAAGGGCTTAGCCGCCTCTTTTAGTAGCTCTAGCCCGCGCTTGATATTGTCTGCCTTGTTATGCTTTTTGAACCACTGATTGATTTTAGTGCGTGCCTGAGCGGTTTTTACGATTTTAAGCCAGTCTGGGCTTGGGTTAGCGTTTTGGCTTGTGATAATTTCGACACGGTCGCCGGTTTGAAGCTCATGATCGAAAGGGACAGCCGCGCCGTTTACCCTTGCGCCCACGCTATGGTTACCCACGGCGCTGTGAATAGCGTAGGCGAAGTCTATGGGCGTACCGCCACCTGATAGGCCTATAACATCGCCCTTAGGCGTAAAGCAGTAGATGTTACGCTTGAAGATGCTTAGGTCAAATTTTACCGCGTCAACGTATTCCTCGCTGTCAGAAAGCTCTCGTTGCCATTCTAGTAGGCGGCCTAGCCATTGTAGTTTGCCTTCCGCGTCCGCGTCTGTGTTTTCGCCTGTTCTGCCGGTTTTGTAGCGCCAGTGCGCCGCAATGCCGAATTCTGCCACTGCGTGCATATCGTGGGTACGGATTTGAACCTCGAAAGGATCGCCGTTTTTGTCAAGCAGAGTAGTGTGTAGGGACTGATAGTTGTTTGGTTTGGGCGTGCCGATGTAGTCTTTAACACGGCCGTAAACAGGGGTGTACATGTCGTGTAATATTCCCATAACCTGATAGCAGTTAAAAGTTTCGTCAACTAAAACCCGCACGGCATGAAGATCGTAAATTTCGTCAAGCTGTTTATCTTGCGATACCATTTTTTTGTAGATGCTAAATAGGTGCTTTGGTCTGCCCTCTACATCGGCTTTAAACGGCGCGTCTGCCAGGCCTTCCCGAATTTCTTTTACTATGTCCTCTACCATGCTACGGCGTTCTTCCTGGCGGCGGCCTATTTGCTGTGATAGGTCTTTGTATGCGGCGTTATCTATATATTTAAAGCCTAAATCTTCAAGCTCGTAACGTATTCGCGAAATGCCTAGTTTATGGGCTAAAGGTGCGTAAATTTCTAGGGTTTCTTGCGCTACTTCTTTTTGCTTTTCTTCGCTACGGTATTGTAGAGTGCGCATGTTATGCAGACGGTCAGCTATTTTTATTATTATTACCCTTATATCTTTTGACATGGCAAAGAACATCTTGCGGTAATTTTCTGCTAATTCGTCCCGCTTGGATGTGTATTGGTATTTTTCTAGTTTTGTTACGCCGTCTACTAATAGGGCTACTTCTTCGCCGAAACGTTGGTCTATATCTTCTAGGGTATATTCGCTATCTTCTACTACGTCGTGTAGTAGCGCGGCTACTATGGTTTCTGTGTCTAGCCGCAATTCTGCTAATATTACTGCCACCCATAGCGGGTGTATTAAAAAAGGCTCGCCAGACATGCGGTTTTGACCGTCATGGGCGCTAAAAGCTAAGCGATAGGCACTGTCAACCAGTTCCAAGCGCGTGTTGGGGTGGTATTTATTTATTTTTTCAATTAGAATTTGGTATAGTTTTTCACAAGTCATAATCAGCGCCCCTTTAACGCGCATAGTTATTAGGCTATTATAGTGACTTGTTGGTAGAATTGCAAGGATTAAATGCCTGGCGGGTCAGGGGCTGTCCCGCAGTGTTTTATTTAAAGACAGCAAAATATTCTGTCGATATAAATAAAACAGTTAAACAGGAGGGATAAAATATTATGCAAATTAATACGAATTATACAGCAAGCGCCCAAACACGAATTTCTGAGCCTGCCAGGGGTGAACGTTGGGCTGGCTTTAACGGCTATGCTGTGGATATACTGCGCTCTATGCGCGAGGCCGGCTTTTCTGAGGAGGAAATTGCGGCGCGTAGGCTTCATCGTGAGCTTGGTTCGCGTACTGATTCTGAAACTGCCAGAATGAATTTTCTGTACCAACGGGCGGGTGGAACAGGCGACCGCGCCGCCGGTACCTTCCGCATGGGGCCGCCCCCGGCTTCTCATCTTGCGAACACCGAAAATATCTTGCGGGAGCTTATAGCCGATGCCCAAAATGAAACGGACGAGTTGCATCGTGAACACTGGCTACGCGCTTTGCAGAATATGTTGACCGATACCCGGAATTTGTTGGGCGGTAGTAGCTTTAGTGCGTCTGTTTAGCCCTGCACCCGCAACCTCTTCAATATAACCGTAACCGAACCGTCCGAATGTTGCTCTATCTCCATCTGCCCGTCGTCCACAGCCAATTCTGCCGGGAATTTTATTTCAATACCATTCTCGGCCTTAAGCTTTTGCGTGCCGAATTGCTGTTTTACAAACTTTGCGCCAAGTGGTATATCTTCCACTATTCCGGCCTCACGCAAGCTATGTACAAACTCCCTTTTTAAGTCCTCATTCTTATCAAAGGCTCTTGCGGCTACGTTGTCCATTGATACTACGCCGTCGGCTTCTTCGGCTTCTTCTGTCATTGCGGTTTTTACTAGCGCTTTCGTTTTTATATCGCTTTTGCAGTACTCTTGCACAAACTCGTCGGATACCTCGCTTATTATTTGCGCTGTCTCCTTGCGTGACAGAGCCGTTTCGCATTCCAGAAATAACTCGGAAAAATAATTGACCATTTCGCCGTTTACCGGGTGCGCTTTTTCTATTAGCTTAACAAGCATAGGGTTAAATGGAATTAGGCAAGCCTCCTCCACCTTTCCGCTTCCGAATGGCAGTACGGTATGGCATTTTACTAAATTATTACCCGCGCCGCCCGTTTCGTGGGAGTAGCATTCGTTATAGTTTAGTTTGATTAAAGCCAGGTAATTGTCATGCTTTACGTCAAAGCGAACTATCAGCAAATCTGAGGGCGGTATATCCACATATTTGTTTAATATCTCAGAAAACCGCTCGGCAAGGTTTATAGAGAAATCCTTAAAACTTGTCTGCCTCTGCGTATAGCTTTGCAAGCCCTTATAAACCGGGGAATCCGCTGAAAATGTGGCTTCGCGGGTAGAGGGATTGTTCATTAACCTTTTTATGTGCTTGCTGATAAATGCTTCGCATGTTTCGCTGTCTATGTCCAGCTCTGTTTCGGAATACAATGACGGATTACCGTCATTTTTAATTATGTGCAAAATTGCGTTTTTAATTTCCATTGTCAAGTCTCTCCTATAGTTTAATTTTTTTGAGTCGCAGTACATTTGTTAGTACGGATACTGAGCTAAAGCTCATGGCTACGGCGGCAAGCATCGGGCTAAGCAGTGGGCCTCCGAAGATGTATAATACCCCGGCGGCTACCGGGATTCCCAGTACATTATAAGCAAAAGCCCAAAATAGATTTTGCTTTATATTGCGCATGGTTCGCTTGCTTAGGTAAATGGCTTGCGCTACCCCGGTTAGATCGCCGCTCATTAGCACTATACCGGCAGATTCCATGGCTATATCCGTGCCTGTGCCTATGGCTATTCCTATATCTGCCTGTGCCAGAGCCGGGGCGTCGTTTATGCCGTCGCCTACCATCGCTACCGTCTTGCCGCTTTTTTGTAAGGCTTGCACGTGTGCGGCCTTGTCTTGCGGCAAAACCTCCGCTATTACATTGCGGATACCGGCCTCTTTTGCGACAGCCTCGGCTGTTGGGCGGTTATCCCCGCTTAACATTACCGTTTCTATGCCCATTTCCTCTAGGCGGGCTATGGCGGCCTGGCTAGTGGGCTTAATTGTGTCCGCTACGGCGATTACGCCGGCAAATTCCCCGTTTAAGGCTACATACATAGGCGTTTTGCCTTCGTTTGCTAACTTTGACTCGCTTATCGCTATATTGTTGCCTTCCATCAAGCGCTTGTTGCCTATTAAAACTTCCGTCCCCTCTACCAGCGCGGAAATTCCCTGGCCGCTTATTGACTTAAAATTTTGTGGCTCTGGTAGCTCTTTATACTCTAAAAGACCATGCCTTACTATCGCCGCGCCCAGCGGATGCTCAGAAAATTGCTCTGCCGCCGCCGATATTCTTAATATATCTTCGCCTATTACGTCCGTTACCTTTGGCTTGCCCTCTGTTATTGTGCCGGTTTTATCAAATACCACAGTTTGTATTTTGTGCGCTGTTTCAAGGGGTTCGCCGCCTTTTATTAGAATACCATGCTCTGCGCCCTTTCCTGTGCCTACCATTATTGCGGTGGGCGTGGCCAGCCCCAAAGCGCAGGGGCAAGCGATTACCAGCACAGAAACCAGCACCACCAGAGCAAAAGCTACACCTTGCCCGGCAATTAGCCAGGCCGCTCCGGCCAGTAGCGCAATAACAATAACCACATGCACAAAATGCCCGGAAATAACGTCCGCAAGCCTTGCGATGGGTGCTTTGTTTTGTTGTGCCTCTTCCACCAGCTTGATTATCTGCGAAAGCACTGTATTTTCGCCTATCTTGGTGGCTTTGTACTGAATAGCGCCTGTGGTGTTGATGCTTGCGCCTATTATTTCGTCACCGGCTTTTTTGCCCACGGGCATACTTTCGCCGGTCAGCATAGATTCATCAACAGCGGTTTCACCAGAGATTACTACGCCGTCCACCGGCATTTTCTCGCCTGGGCGCACTATTATTATATCGCCCAGCGCTACCTTTTCCAGCGGAATTTCAATTTCCTGATTATTTTTAATTATATTAGCAGTCTTAGGGGCAAGCTCCATCAGCTTTTTAATTGACTCTGAGGTACGACCCTTGGACTTCGCCTCAAGATATTTTCCCAAAGTTATTAAGGTCAAAATAACCCCGGCGGTTTCATAGTAAAACATATTATCGGCGCCAAAAGCGATATTTTCCCAGGTCAAATATAGGCTAAACAGGAAAGCGACCGCCGTACCCTTGGCAATTAGCGAGTCCATATTCGGGTGCCGCCCAATAAAGGCCCTAAAGCCCGTCCGAAAATATATTCTGTTAATATACATGATTGGGACTGTCATTGCAAGCTGTGCCAGCCCGTTAAAGACCGGATAGCTCATGGGATCCCAGCGATGCGGGATAATATGAAGGTTCATGGCGTGTAACGTCATAGGAACCATCGAGAAGATTAGTAGCGGCAAGGCAAAAATTAACGACAGCACAAATCTACGCCATAAAAATTCAACTTCGTTGGTCTTATCAGGCGCTTTCTCGTGTAGGCCAAAACCCGCCTTGGCTACCGCGGCGGATATTACTTCTAAACTTGTGACGCTTTCGTCAAACTCTAAAAAAAGGCGCTCTGTGCCGAAATTAACTTGCGCTTTTATTATTCCCTCTTGCTTTTTTACCACGCGTTCTATATTCTTGGCACAGGCGGCGCAGGTCATGCCGCTTATAGATAAAGTCATTTTAATCATCCTTTGGGGAGTCAAAATCATGAAGATTTTAGTTACGGGGACAAAAGGATATATAGCCAGTTCATTTAAGGGAGCAGACAGAATTAGCCTGCGCGATGATGCCTGGCGGCGCAAAGGCTCTTTTGCGGGCTACGATGCCATTCTTCATACGGTAGGCTTGGCTCACGTGCGAGAAAGCATACTAAACCAGTATGTTTATTATGCCATTAATCGCGATCTAAGCTTTGACGTTGCAAAAAAAGCTAAGGAAGAAGGCGTAAAGCAGTTTATATTTATATCCAGCCTAAGCGTATACGGTCTGGCAAGCGGAATAATCACGGCCGACACCCCAACAAAGCCGACCACAAACTACGGACGCTCTAAGCTGGCGGCAGAGGGTCTAATAAACGGCCTGGCCGACGACAGCTTTAAAGTAGCGATACTGCGCCCGCCAATGGTGTACGGCCTGGGAAGCCCCGGTAATTACAGCAAACTAAGCAAGCTAATTAGAATAACGCCAATTTTCCCAGACTACGATAATCTGCGTAGTTTGGTATCAATAGAAAATTTAAGCGCCCAAATATCGGCTATTATAGAAAGCGGACAGGGCGGGCTTTACTTTCCATGCGACCCGGAGCCCATAAGCACCCGCCAGTTAGCCGAAAATATAGCGGCAGATCAGGGCAAGACGCTAAAATTCACCAAGCTATTTAACAAGCCGATTACTGCGCTAATGCCGTATGTCGGAAGTTTAAACAAGCTATTTGGCACGCTGGTGGTAGATGTTAATGTTTAAAATGCCGAACCCCGGTAAGCACCATGGCAATGCCGCTTTTATTACAGGCATCAATGGCCATTTGATCGTTTTTAGAGCCTCCGGGCTGAATTATAGCGCTAATGCCATGCTTTGCGCAAGCTTCTACAACGTCCGGGAAAGGGATCAGGGCATCAGAGGCAACAACCGCGCCCTTGGCCGCATCGCCGGAGCGTGTTAGTGCAGCTTGTGCCGCCCATATGCGGCTAACTTCGCCGCCGCCCTGGCCTAGAAGCCGGCCGTCTTTGGCTACCACTATCGCGTTAGATTTCACGTGTTTTACGACCTTCATAGCAAAAAGGAGATCGTCCATATTTTCTGGGGATTTTTCGGTTACGACTGTGTGGCTTTCGCTGTCTATGCTATTGCTGTCTGTTTCTTGAATAAGCATACCGCCGTGTACGCTTTTGAATTCTAGCTTTTGTTTTGCTTCGTCAGATAAAATTATAAGCCGTAAATTCTTCTTTTTAGTAAGAATCTCTAAAGCCCCCGCGCTAAAGGCTGGCGCTATTATAACCTCTAAGAAAATCTCGTGCATTAGCTTTGCCGTGGCTTCGTCCACTTCCCGGTTAAAGGCCACTATTCCGCCGAAAATTGATACCGGATCGCAGTCGTAGGTAGCTTTATAAGCCTCAAAGACAGTAGAAGCCACCGCCGCGCCGCAGGGGGTAGCGTGCTTAACGGCCACACAAGCCACCTGGTCAGTAAACTCCCGCACCAGCGCCACAGCCGCGTTAGCGTCCGCAATATTATTAAACGACAGCGCCTTCCCGTGAATTACCTCGAAATTCTCATTATCTTCAACATAATAAGCCGCCGTCTGCTGAGGATTTTCCCCATAGCGCATATCGGACTGCTTACGGAAGCTAAGCGTTAAAGTTTCCGGGAAAATCTCTTCGCTTAAATGCCTGGCAATATAAGCATCGTAATCAGCGGTATGGCGAAAAGCCTTTGCCGCTAGTTTGTATCTAAAAGCTTCATCCATATTGTCAATGCGCTGTAATAGCTCGTCATAATCGGCCGGGTCGGTGACAACTGCCACGTATTTATAATTCTTAGCGCCGGCACGTATCATCGTAGGCCCGCCTATATCTATGTTCTCGATAGTGCTTTCCTCTTTGAATGGGTAGAGATTAACCACCAGCACATCAATTGCAGGAATATTATGCTCTGCCATAGTGCGGCAGTGTTCGTCGTTATCGCGTAGCCCAAGCAGACCACCGGCGATACGCGGGTGTAAGGTTTTGAGCCGCCCGTCCATGCATTCTGGAAAGTTGGTTATGCTTTCTATTGAGGTAACGCCAAACTCGCTTAGCGCCTTTGCTGTGCCGCCTGTGGAGATTATCTCGTAACCGGCTTTTATTAGCCCCTTGACCAGGTCTGTTAGACCGTTTTTGTTGCTTACGCTTATTAGCGCGTATTTTTTAGACATTTTTAAGACCCTCCTAATTTCAAACTTCAGCTTTTCTTTCATCTTGTTTGGATTTATCTATGGCAATTATATCATTATAAACTAAGTTAAGGTCATAGTATCATATAAAGGTACTCCATAGCAAAACCTATTGCCATCATTTATCTTAAACAGTTGAAAATAATAAATACCTAAAGTATAATAAACTCATGATGATACAAGAAGGGGAAAAACATTACAAGGAATACATAAACATGACTCAAATGACGGACAAACAGTTAATCCGTTCCATTAAAAGTTATGAAGAAAAACTGAATTTACATAAAGACAAGATAGCCAAGCCAGAAAAATATTCACCGGATTGGGGAGACATAATTGAAAGCCACAAACAAGGCCGCATGAGACTCTGGGGTAAAGAAATAAAAAATTTTGAAGAAAAGCTTGCTCTAGCAATAGCAGTAGCGAAAGAAAGGGGTATTTGAATATGGATAAATTACTTGTTTCAGCACTAGTAGACGAAATTGTTGAAGAATCTGATGAAATCAGAGCAGAATCAAAAGATCCTTATGTTGCGGGGCAACAACTTGCATATGCCTCAATTCTCTCTAAATTACAAAGAATTCTTCTTGCGGAAAGCCCTGACGCACCGGTAGAACACGGTGTTGGATTTGATGTTGATGCCCGCGTATTTAATGGGGATGTGAAAAAGCTCGACTGGGCATAAAAGAGCGGGCAAGGGGAATCAAACCTCTGTATACACTATCCATGATTCGCTTCCATTAGAGCTTTTGATTTATACCCGCTCGCTTTAGTATCCCATTCGCAGTGTGCCGAGATTTGATTTCGCTGTCAACAGTGATAGGCTTATCTGTTATGGGACTGTACCATGTATCATGGTCGCCTTTCCCACGCCTAACAAAATAACAGCCATTATCAGACAAGATTTTCCGTACTTTTCTTTCAAAATACGCCATTAAGCATATACCAATTCTTTACGGGTAGTGACATAATCAAGGGTTATAACATCGTGTTGCCTTTCCTCTAATTCAAGAAGTTCCGGGACTGCCAAACGCACCTTCTCCATTAATGTATCAAAAGAATTGTGTTCCAGTATTAAACCATGTATATCATCACTGGTGGCTATCCATACATTTGCTTCGTTATCCCATGAAAATACTATCTTGTATTCGTTTGCCATAATCACACCTCTTTGCTTTCTTTCGGCCTTACAGAGCGGGTAAGGGGAATCGAACCTGTATCCAGCTTGGGAAACTAAATGCTTATATTGAGTAATCAAGCTCTAAATAAAATGTGTTCAACTATTGTAAAGCACGATCAAAGGCCGTCTCGTTCATTTTTCGGTACACATCTGTTACATCATTGGACGAGTGCCCAGCCACTTCATTTCCAAAAGGAGATGTCTCTATTTGCACTTGATTTCTGTATAACTTAGCTCCGGCCAGTATATGACATTGCCTTAGAAACGATAACCACCACTTACATGTTTGGGCAATGATAATCTCTTGGCTGGGTTTCTGTTTATTATACCCTCAATTTCAGCATCTTCAAACAGTTTGTTGTAGAGCGATCCTGATTTTAGTAATGGTCTTGCAGAGTAGGCGAAGCGCTCTCTTTATAGACATGCAACCATCTTAAAGCCCAGTCATTCACCAGATGCCACTTTTCCAAATTTACGTTGCCTGTCTAACTGAAAGACAGGCCGGGTATGCCGGTGTTTGTTCCTCGTTTTCTTCGCTTAGACATTACCAACACCTATCGCAAGCACGATACCCACGAGCGCGTAAATCAAAACGATAGTGAGATGTTGCTCTAGCTGGGTTCATTCTTCCGCAATTGTTAATGCGGTGATAAATATAGTTTCTTGTTACAGGCACCCAGACCCTAATATCTTGTGTCAAAGCTGGTTCAGTTTCTGGTATAGGTTCTAGCCCTGGCGTATCCGGAAATGCCTCTGTTTCTGGTTCGGTTGGTTCGTATGGTAACTCAGGGGTAGGTACATGCTCTACAATAGGGTCAACCACAGGCATTTGCGCCGTTGTTATTATTACAGTACGCGTACCGCTATCCCAGCCAACATTATGCCCCACGCTTTGAAGTACAGCAGATATAGGAAGCATGGTTCTACCGCCAATAATTTGCGCTGGCACATCAAGGGTATGGGGGACACCATTTGTGGTAAATGTAGTGCTATCAATTGTTACAACAACCGCATTCCCATCGCCAAAAATAGTTACTTGACGGGTAGCGCTATCCCAATTAGTTTCAAAGCCAAGCGCTTGAAATACACCGGCTACCGGTACAAGGGTTCTACCATCTACGATAGCGGGGCCTTGATCCGGGAAGGATAGCAATTGGCCATCAACAGTAACGCGAACGTCATTTGCGAAGCCAATCACTGGCATTGCGGCCAACATTAGAATCAAGGTCAGTAAACTCATTAGCATTCTCGTTTTCATTTGTAATCTCCTCACATCTTCGATTGTAATGGTTATGTAGCGTAGCAAGCGCTTTCCTTTGGCGTTCCTTTTAGGCTTGTTCGTCCAGATTTTTTCTGCTACTTCATGCAAGGTAGTTGATTTTGTTAAGTTGGTTGCTAAATCCCCAAAGTCGCCTTATTATACACCGTTTGACACGACAAGGCAATAACTGCGGGAATACCAGAGCATTGACCAGGTAACTAAAAAACCGTATACTAAACAAGCAAGCCGTGTGGCGGCGTTTCCGGCTGAACCCCGAAAGGGGGTGTAGCCATATGACATTGTTTGAGGTTCTTTACTTGCTTCTTACACTTGCGTTAGTAATTTTAGCGTATTTGTTATATAAAAGAAACGAAAAATAGCCGCCCGTGGTTGGGATAACGGCTATTTTCGTTTGGCATAAAATTAAGTCCATTACGGTTTAGTCTATAAAGACCGCCCCGGCTTGCTTACATAAAATGGGTAGGCGTTTTACGCTTACTCTTTTTTATTTATATCCCTATTCTATTCAAGGTATACTGAAATGTCAAATAAAATTTATGTTGACATATGTAAGTCACAGGTAAAGGGAGGTATTGAAATTACCATAAGCGGGTAAGGGGAATCGAACCCCTGTATCCAGCTTGGGAAGCTGGTGTTCTGCCATTGAACTACACCCGCGCATATCACTTACAATTGTATCAAACTGGTAAATATTCCGCAAGCTTTTCCACCACCAACTGCAAATCTAGCGGCTTGCCTACATGGTCGTTCATTCCGGCTGTTATGCATTTATCTATATCCTCTTGAAAAGCGTTAGCCGTCATAGCTATAATAGGGACTTCATCATCCATTTCCCTAATAAGCCTGGTTGCGCTTATTCCATCCATTCCTGGCATTTGTAAATCCATAAAAATTAAGTCATACTTCTCTGGCGCTTCCGAAAACATCTCAAAAGCCTGCTTGCCGTCGTTGGCGCATTCAATTTCCACGCCGGTGTTTTCCAACATGGCAATTACTATCTCTTGGTTAATTTCCAGATCCTCTGCCAAAAGTATTGTGCGGCCTTTAAAGCAATCGTCCTCTATCACAAGTGCTTCTTCACTTTCCTCTGTATCGCCAGCCTCAATAGGCAGATCAATTATAAAGTGGCTACCCTTACCTTTTTCCGACTCCACTAAAATAGTGCCTTCCAGCATATCAACAATCCGCTTAGAAATCGTTAGCCCCAGCCCCGTACCGCCATATTTACGCGTAATACCCGCCTCTGCCTGTTCAAAGGCGCTAAACAAGCGCGGTAACTGCGATTTAGCTATGCCTATCCCGGTATCAATCACCTCTATGCGCAAAATACCCGCTCTATAAGACGCCTTAAGCGTAACCGTACCGCCCTCCGGCGTAAATTTAACGGAATTAGTCAGCAAATTAGTAATTACCTGCGCAAGCCGAAGCTTATCAGAAATAATAAAACTCGGCAAAGACTCATCCAAATCAAGAACAAACTCCAACTGCTTATTTTCGATATGCACAAAAAGCACGCTGGTAACTTCATCTACCATCTGCCTAAAGTCGAATGAATGACATTCCAATTCAAGCTTGTCTGCCTCAATTTTAGACATATCAAGAATCTGATTAATCAAACCAAGCAAATGGCTAGAGGCATTGTTAATATTATCAATACAATAATCCTTTTTCTCTGGGTCGTCCGTGTTTCTTGCAATATCTGTCATGCCAATAATGGCGTTCATGGGTGTTCTTATTTCGTGGCTCATGTTAGATAAAAACTGGCTTTTGGCGTTGCTGGCCGCCTGTTCACGCGCAATGGCGTTTCTGTAGGAATTTCTTACATGATACAAGCAATTACCTTCATGGTTTATGCCGCGGACAATGGCCTCTGCCATCTGATAACAACTCGCATAGCCACAGGCAGAGCAATCTATATGCTTATCGTTAGTGGTAAGTTTTTTCAATTTTTCCGCAAATATTAGCTCTATTTGATTCTTAATTCCGGGCTCTGGCGCTACGCTGTCGTCTGCGTGATATTCGCATAAGAAATCCTCAAGCTTTAACTCTTTAAAAGTTTCGTTAAGGTCGGCAAAGCGTTCCTCTGGGCTTAATAAATTACTATGATTTTGCCCTCCTAGGACTTCGTAGCGGCTTTTGCGAATCATAATGGCGTGTAGAGCAATATTATATTCGTTATCTTGCCTATACTCGGTGCCGGGGCCGTAACTGCAACCTAATTCACAGTTAAGCGCGTCAATTAACATAGGGGTGTATGCAGATTCCTTATTAAGATTATCCGCGTAAGATTTCAAATATCTATATGCGCTCCGCTCCCCTTCTATCTGGAAGATAGCAGCGTCTGAGCCTAGATAGTATTCTATATTCTCCCTAAGCCCGCCTGGTTTTGGAAACAGCAAACCAAGCCCCGGGCTGGCCGTAGCCTCAAAGGGCAGATAGTCGGTCAAATTAACTCCCTTATCTTTAACATGCCGCATTAAGTTTCGGAAGGTGATATTATATTTAATGAGACCCTGGCCTCTTTCTGATTCCATTTCAGTTTTTTTAGCGATACAAGGGCCCAAAAACACAATATCTTCTTGCATATTTTTGTAGCGTTTATGGTAAATAGCGTTACACATCATAGGGCTTTGGACAGGAATAAGCTTGGGGATAAGCTCTGGTACATGCTTTTCTATGTATCGTACAATAGAAGGGCAGGGCTGGGATATAAGCCCACTGCCGCCGTATTTATTTATATAATTAAGATAGCCCCAAGTAGCGATATTTGCGCCGAAGCTACCGTAAATAATCTCATTAATGCCAAGGCTCTTTAAATAGCCCAGCATATACATAAATTCTGTGGGATAACTCAGGTAAAAAGATGGTGCGATAATTAGCGAGAATTTTTTCCCGTTTTTCATATCCCGGAAAAACTTGCTACAATCGTCTTTATAGTGCCTTGCGCTGTGAAGGCAGGCATCAAGGCATGTGCCGCATAGAATGCATTCTTTGTGATCCACGTACATTTTGTAGTTGCCGCTTTTGTCTCTAACAACTACATTAGACTTTAGTATGGGGCATTTTGGAATACATTTATTGCAATCTATACAGTTTTTGGATTCTGTGTATATCAATCCTTTGTTATAGTTCTCGCGCTTTACCAATGCGCTTCCCCCTAATATAGTGATGCTTGATTTTAACATAACGTGATATAATATGCCAGGAAAAAGAGGTGCCAAAGATGGATAAAACTATAAAAGCCGCATTTCCCCACACAATACCGGTATTAACCGGCTTTATCTTCCTGGGAATGGCTTACGGAATTTTAATGAGCGACAGGGGCTACGGTTGGCCTTGGATACTTTTAACTAGCACGGTAGTTTTTGCCGGAGCCTTGCAGTTTATTGGCATAAGTCTGCTAACTTCGGTATTTGACCCGGTTTATGCTTTTCTGATAGCGCTTTCCATAAACGCCCGCCATTTATTTTACGGTATATCCATGCTAGAAAAATTTAGCGGAACAGGAAGGCTCTTAAAATCATATCTTATTTTTGGAATGTGTGATGAAACTTTTTCGATACTATGTTCGGCAGAGCCGCCGCCGGGTGTGGATAAACGGGCTTTTATGCTGACGGTAACCGCCTTAAACCAAAGTTACTGGGTGATAGGAAGCCTAGCGGGCGGGTTTATAGGGCCGCTTTTGACCTTTAATACCTACGGGATAGATTTTGTGATGACCGCCTTTTTTGTGGTGATGTTCATTAATCAGTGGCGTGCGCAAAGGAATCGGCCTTCGGCGCTGATAGGGCTTGCGGCGGCGGCAGTTGGTTTAGTGCTATTTGGCGCGGGCGCCTTTATTATTCCGGCTATGTTGCTTATAATTATCTGCCTGACTGTATTCCGCAAGCACTTGGAGGTGGATGCCTAATGCCTACTACAACGCAAGCACTTATAATAATAGCAATTTTGGCACTAGGAACAGCTATAACGCGCTTTTTGCCATTTATATTTTTTCCGAACGCTGAGTCTGCCCCGCCTTATGTTAATTATTTGGGAAGGATGTTACCACCGGCGGCTATTAGCCTGTTAGTTGTGTATTGTTTGCGCTATATTGACTTTAGCGTAGCTCCGCACGGTCTGCCGGAGGCTATTTCCATTTTAGTAGTGGCCGCACTTCATATTTGGAAGAAGAATACACTGGTATCTATAGCAGTAGGGACAGCGGTTTATATGTTGATTATGCAAGGAGGCTTCTAAAATTGGAGTCAAGTTTATTTTTAGGAATCGGTTTAATATTATTATCAACAAAGAGTCTTTCGCTTTTATTTAAGAGGGTTCATCTACCGCAAGTGGTGGGCGCTTTGTTGGCCGGGGTGTTGTTGGGCCCCGCTGTGTTTGGCTTAATGCAACCGGGCGAGGCTTTTACTACCTTGGCGGAATTTGGCGTTATTCTTTTGTTGTTCTCTGCCGGAATGGAGACAGATTTCAACCAGTTACGCCATTCGCTTAAAGCTTCGCTGTTAATTTCGGCGCTGGGCGTTATTGCCTCGCTGGCCGGTGGATTCGCCCTTGCTTATTTGTTCGGCAAGCCTACTTTTGAAAGCTTTCTGATAGGTGTGGTAATAGCATCAATGTCAACCAGCGTGGCGGTTGAAGCTTTGCAAGAGCTAGGGAAGCTTAAAACCAAAACAGGCACCGCTATTATGGGCGCTTCCCTGTTTGATGATATTTTTGTGATAATAATATTAGCGGTAGCCACGGGAACAGGAACAGGCGCAGATATATTTGTAAGAATAGTCATATTTTTTATTTTTGCGTTTATGGCTGGCTTTTGTGTTAATAAGCTATTTAATTTGATGTATAGCAGAATCGGCTCAAAGGGGCGCTTTTCGATTTTTGCGGTCGCTTATTGTTTTATGATGGCCTTTGCGGCAGAGCAGTTGGGCTTAGCCGGTATAACAGGGGCATACATAGCGGGCATTGCATTTTGCAACACCCGCTGCGTAGAATCCCTTGAGGCAAAAACCCATACGCTGTCGTACATGTTTTTTACGCCGATTTTTTTGGCTAACATAGGCTTGCAGACTTCATTTGATGGCATGAATAGCAGTATATTTCTGTTTACGATACTGCTTGCACTGATAGCCATACTCTCAAAAGTAGTCGGTTGCGGCCTTGGCGCTAAAATTTGCAAGTTTACTAACCGGGAAAGCCTGCAAGTAGGCGCGGGAATGATAGCACGGGGCGAGGTTTCGTTTATTGTTATTAATAAGGGGATAATAGCGGGTATTTTAACCGCGCAGTTGTTCCCTACCGTTATTGTTGTTGTTTTGGTGACAGTGTTAATTTCGCCTATATTGCTAAAAATGGTATATCGCTAGTAAGTGGAAAAAAATTTTGCATTAGCCACCACTAAATGGTAAAATAACGGCGTATAAAAGAAAGGAGTGTAGTGAGGATGAAAGCAGAAAAAATAATTTTCATCGTTGATGACCAAGAAACTAACCGGATACTAGCAAAGCAAGCATTAGATGACCGCTATAAAACCTACGCCATTCCTTCTGCCGATAAAATGTTTGAAATGCTTGAAAGGATTACACCTAATCTAATTTTGCTAGACATCGAAATGCCGGGAATGAACGGCTATGACGCCCTTAACCTTATGAAGATGGATGACAAACAAAAAGATATTCCCGTAATTTTTCTTACAGCAAAAAACACCAGAGACTCAGTAATACAAGGGGCAGAATCAGGCGCAAACAGCTATATTGTTAAACCATTTAAACCCTCCTTGCTAATGGAACGGGTTAAGCAATATGTTTGACCAGAGGTCAATCCGCTTTAAATTTATAGCTTGTGTGTTAGGTATATCTTTTTTACTAACTGCGGCATGTGCGTGGTTCATTTACTATCGCGTAGGTAATATGATTACGTCAGAAGTACATAACCGTGTTGCCGCTAAAGTAAGCCATAGTGCCTCGCAAATTAACAATTGGTTTACGGAACATCGCAATGTAATTGACACAATGTATTATATATTTCCTATCTTGCCGGATAACGAAACCCGCTTACTGGTTCTTGTCAGTGTGTATAACTTATACGTGGGCTTTTACGATGGTACGGCTATCTTTGGCGATGGTTGGATTCCTACGCCCGGATGGTACGCCAACCAGCGGCCGTGATATATATCCGCTATGGAAAATCCAGATATAACTGTAATTTCGCCCGTATATATTGACGCTGATACGGGCGAATTGACGGTTACTTTTTCGCGCTATTTAAGCCGTCTTTGTGATTACGGCGCAGTAATTGCAACCGATGTGTTTATTTCGGAAGTTAAGGATATGGTGTGGGATTCCTTGGTTATTGAGGATTCCTACGCCTTTTTGGCAGACCAGTACGGCAACATCATTATCCACACAAGCAGACCCGATCTATTGCCAAGAATTCTTGACGATGGCACGCTTTCCATCATTAACCTACGTGATGCATCTATTTATAACGAATTTTTGTATTTAGACCTGGAATACAGTGATATTATTCCGCTTCACGATCATTATAACTATAAAAATTGGCATTTTATGTCACACTATATAGCCGAGACGGGCTGGGTGCTATTTTTAGCGACGCCGGAAAGCTATGTACTAGGCGGGGTAGCCGATTTGATGACATCTGCGGCTATTTTTTGGATTCCATCAATCACTGTAATAACCATCATTATTTGGGTTGTTTATATGAAGTTGCATAATTCCAACCAACGGCGCCGCAATTACCTAGACGCTTGCCCCATGTACATAGAGCTATGGGACGAACATGGTAATCTGCTTGATGTCAACCAAAAAGCTGTTAATATCTTTGGCTTGTTCGACAAAGAGGAGTACATTAGAAGAAACCATGAAATGACCCCAAAATACCAGCCCTGCGGCACAGAGTCAAGCCAAAAACACAAAGAAATATTTAGCAGATTGCTAGATGGAATAGAAAATACCCTCCAATACGAATGGATGCATAATATGTTAGACAGTGATGAGTTATTGCCGGTAGAAATTACTCTAACGCGCTTTAGGCAGGACGACAAGCGCATGATAATAGGCTACAATCATGATTTACGCCCAGCCAAGGCATCAGCAGAACGGCAATTAAAGCAAGAGGATCAACTGCGCAAAGTGGAAAAACGCAGTCAGTTTATGCTAGACGTTGCGCCGCAGGTTATTCAATATTGGAATGTAGAATGTGTTTGTGTAGACTGTAACCAAACGGCTCTTGATTTCTACGGCTTTGCGACAAAAGCGGAATATTTTAAAAAGTTAAAATCCGGCAAAAACTGGAATGACTTTTTGTTAAGAGTGTTTGAAGAAGGAACGGGAAATGCGGAATTTACGGAAAGGTCACATAGCGGAGCGCTTGCATATTTTAAGGTAGAAGGCTTGCGTACAGAGTATAATAATGAAACAGTGGTAATAACCTATTCATCGGATGTAACGCTATCCAGAGAAAAAGACCGTTTCCAAACAATGCTAGATTCATCGCCCAGCGTAATTGCTATGTTTGACGAAAAAGCTAATGTACTTGACGTAAACCAAGCCGCACTTGAATTTTACGGCTTTTCTTCCAAGCAAGATTATATTGATAACTTCCTTGAAACAACGCCTGAATTTCAGCCAAGCGGCGAAGCCTCCATTCCGCTGATGTTAGACATGTTCAAAAAAGTAATTGAATCTGGCGAGAAATTTGTATACCACAAATGGATGCACCAGTCCAGAAACGGCGAAGAGCGCCCCTTGGAATTAACCTTAGTGCCAATACAAATGGACGATAAAGTCTGTCTGATTGCCCATGCAATAGACTTGCGCGACCACTTTAGGTTGGAAGCCGCGCTAAGCGAAGCAAGCGTAGCAAACATGGCGAAATCGCGCTTCTTAGCGCATATGAGCCATGAACTGCGCACACCGCTTAATGCGATTTTGGGACTTTCGCAGATTGAGCTAAATTTTGATGATCTATCAGACCGGACAGCTACTACCTTCCAAAAGCTATGCATTTCAGGCGAGGAGCTACTTGGAATAGTGGACGATATTTTAGACATGTCAAAAATCGAAACAGGTAAAATGGAGATACATTGTAGCGAGTATGATGTTCCCAGCCTAATAAATGATACGATCAGCATAAACATTGTACGTATAGGCTCTAAAGATATAAACTTTGTGCTTGATGTAACCAGCGCTTTACCCTGTCGTTTGTTTGGTGACTCGTTGCGAATTAAACAGATTTTAAATAATATCATCTCTAACGCCATCAAATATACCAACGCAGGGCAAGTTAAACTGTCAGTTTCGCAGGAAACAGATGATGAAGATGTAACCTTATGTTTTATTGTTGAGGACACCGGACAAGGCCTAAAGCCAGAAAATTTGGAATTATTATTTTCTGAATATTCACGCTTTAACATGGAGGCTAACCATGCGACACAGGGTACCGGCTTGGGACTTAGCATTACAAAACAGCTTGTAGAGCTAATGGAAGGAACAATTACGGCGGAAAGCGAATACGGTAAAGGCAGTAAATTTACCATTACCCTTAAGCAAAAGGCTATAGATTCCGACATTATTGACGATGAACTTATTGCGCAACTATGTGATTTTACCTTCTTAAGTAATCGCAACTTGGATAATCGTTTAGGTATGCGTTATGCCATGCCGTATGGCCGTGTGTTGGTGGTGGACGATGTGGAAACCAACTTGCAAGTAGCAACGGGGCTACTTACCCCGTATGAATTGCAAATAGATACCTCCATCAGCGGCTTTGACGCCATAGAAAAAGTACGGGAAGGTAATAACTACGATATTATTTTTATGGATCACATGATGCCTATAATGGACGGAATGGAAACAACACGAAAACTACGTGATGCTGAGTATGATGGCGTTATTGTGGTTCTTACGGCCAACGCATTGGTGGGGAATGCAGAAATGTTTATGCAAAATGGCTTTGACGAGTTTATATCCAAGCCGATTGATGTAAGACAGCTTGATGCTATTTTGAATAAATTCGTACGGGGCCGTCATCCCGAGGAGGCGGAAAAAGTGATTCTTGCAAGCTCGCCCTCCCCGGCGGATATGGCATTATTGGTACCCGCCTTTAAGCGCGATGCTAGGGCGGCGCTTGATGTAATACGCGAAACTCTGGCAGAGGGCAATATTAAATTGTTTACCGTAACAGTCCACGGAATGAAATCAGGCCTTGCAAACATGGGGGAAGAAGAAAGCTCTGCCTTGGCAGAAAAATTAGAAGAAGCCGGCAATAGCGGGGACGAAGCTTTTATATACGCCAATACGGAAGCATTTATAGAAAAACTGGAAGCTCTTTTAGAAACTTTTACAACAGAACCCGCCGATACAAGCGGCGAAGATATAGAGGAAGATGCAGTATTTTTGGAAGAACAACTAAACATTATTAAAGCCGCCTGCGAAGATTACGACGACGAAGCGGCTTATAAAGCTTTTGATAAGCTTGCCCAAAAACCATGGAAAGCGAGTACAGCAAGTTTTATTGATAATATCCGCAGTTTGCTGTATTCGGATAGTGATTTTAGCGGAGTGGTTGATGAGATAGATGGGAGGGGAAATTAGGCTTAGTTTGTCTATTCACAAATATTTTCGATTTCCAAACTAATATTAAAGTCAGTTGGTGACTCACAGTCACCAACTGACTTTCTTTTCAATCAGCTTACAACAGGTTTTGATCAATTATCGTAAATATAAACCGCTCTATTTTCGCTATTCCAGCGTTTACAGGATTGGGAGCGTTAAAAATACGTTTCCGCAGGGGCATGGTATATGCTATAATGACCGCAGTAATTTTGTTTTCTGTGCTGTAGCACCTCGTTGAGTGCCTACGGTGAAGTTTATATTTTGAATAGAAGGATTGTATGAGAGATTACTTTTTAGAAACAGAGCGTATTGCTTTTTCTCACTGGACTCAGGCTGATTATGATTTGGCTTTTTCATTATGGGGCGATGATGCTGTGACAAAGTTTATTTCTAAAACTGGAAAATTAACAGAACAGGAGGTTTTGAAACGACTAAATATAGAGATGGAAAACGAAAAAAAGTTTCAAGTTCAATATTGGCCCATTTGAATTTTGCATCACTATTTCGGCATTTTTTGCCCAAAACCTTGTTTGCATTTTCTTTCTGCGATACTTGAAACTATATCATCAATAGATACGCCTTTTAGCGTTTCTTCCCTTTCGCTTGTATAATCTCCACTTCCGTTTTCAAGCTGGCGAATAAAAACTGCCATACCCGATACCCCAAGCTCCTTTGATAACGCATCAAACCCTTTTTCCCTTATTACTGTTAGATCGCTAATCATTAAATAACACCTCCGTTATCCAAATTGCTGGGTTATAAACTCTAATTTTAGTATTTAATTTAACGGCTCTGCTTAGGAATTTTTTATCTGTAGTAAGTAAAATATCCGCTTCGCCATACTCCGCACTTGCCAAATGGAGCGCATCAAAAGATTTTATATTATAATTTTGAAACTCTTTAGCTCTGTTAATAATCATATCACTTATTTCCACATACACTGTTGCTGACGAATATAACTTCAAAACTTTTTGCTTCTTTATAAAGTTAGTCATTCGGTCAAATTCATCGTCCAATACATCACTTTCAAAAATATCCCATTCTCCGTTTTCACATCTGTTGATTATCATTAATATAGCTTCGCATTCAAGGCGTACTTTATCTTGAGAAAGATCATCAAATGGACGATTAAAGCAACAACTATCAAGATATAATTTCAACTTTCTCAATACTGTCACACCTTGCTTTCATTATGCTTTTGTATGCTGATTCACGATATTATAGAGAAAAAAACAAAAAAAAGCAAGACCAAAGCTTGCTTTTCTAGCATTCCCTAACTATTAGCCGCCTGCGCGGTCGGCACATTATAAGCCAACTTAATATGAATATCATAACCCTCATTAGTCTGTGTCATATCAAACTGGGCGTCCACCCCGCTTCTTTTCACCATTTCTAAATTATCCTTAATAGTATTGGCTAAAATGCGAATATCTCGTATGTAGTGTTGTATTACGCTTGTGGATTTTTTATCCGCTGTGCGGCGTAGGGCTTCTTCTACCAGCTCTTCTGTTTTGCGTACGGTTAGGCCGTTTTTTACTACCTTCATTAGAACTTCTATCTGCCTGTCCTCGTCCGTAAGTTTTAGTAGGGCGCGGGCGTGGCGTTCTGTTAGCTCGTGTTCTATTAGGATTCTTTGCACTGCCTTCGAGAGCCGCAAAACTCTTAGCTTATTAGCTATGGTCGATTGATTTTTGCCTACCCGCTCGGCTAATTCTTCCTGGGTGAAGCCGTAGTCTGTCATTAGATTTTGAAAGCCCTCGGCCTCTTCCAAGTAGTGCAGATTTTGCCTTTGCAGATTTTCTACCAGTGCCAGTACGGCGCTATCTTTGTCAGATATATCGCATACTACCGCCGGAATACTTTCTAGCTCTGCCAGCTTGCTGGCTCGTAGACGGCGCTCGCCTGCCACTAGCTCGTAGCGGTGGCCGTTTATTAGCCTTACGCTTATTGGCTGTAGTACTCCGTATTCCCGGATGGACATGGCCAGCTCGTCCAAGCTGTTTCGGTCAAAAATTCTGCGCGGCTGGTATGGATTTGGTTGAACCTTGTCGAGAGGTAAATATATTATCTCCCGCTTAGAAATTATTGTACTTTTAGACATTAGTATCTCTCCTTTTTCTTTCCAATATTTGCCATTTCCCGCATTATACTCTTTTCTTTTGCCGGGCAATTAAAATATAGATTATTCGGAATTGTATTTTTGTCTCAAACAATAACAAGAAAGCCTGTTGAAACGTGTTGATTTTTGGGTTAAATTTAGCCAAACAAAAGAAAAGTATCGCAAAACGAAAAAATCTAAAATAATTTTGTGGACATAAACAAAAGGAAAAAATATAATATGCCAATGAAAATCATTTTAGTAGCAATTAACGCAAAATTTATTCATAGCTCCCTATCGGTGCGCTGTTTACGTTCTGAGAATGTGCATGTGCGGGAGTTTACTATCAACCAGCCAGAGGATTTAATTATATCTGAGCTGTTTAGCCAGTCGCCGGATATGCTTGCCTTTTCGTGCTATATCTGGAATATCGAAATGGTTAATTCTATCGTGCGTACTTTTAGGAAGATACTGCCCAGTGTCAAAATTATTTTGGGCGGCCCAGAGATCACAGAGGAACACGAAAACGCTGATATATCAGTGATAGGTGAAGGTGAGCTGGCCTTCAAAGAAATAATAGAAGGAAATCAAGCTTTAAAAAAGGTCTACAAAACAACAGAAGTAGTGGCGCTTGAAGATATTCCATTTGCTTATACTAAATTTGAAGAAAACAAGATCCTCTACTACGAAAGCTCACGGGGCTGTGTAAATAACTGCGCTTACTGCCTGTCGTCTACTACTAAGGGTGTTCGTTTTATGCCGATGGAGCGTGCTAAAGCAGATTTGTTTGTGTTTCTTTCTAATAAAGTCAAGCAAGTAAAATTTGTAGACCGTACTTTCAACAGCAACAAAAAGCACGCCACAGAAATATGGCGCTATCTAATAGAAAATGATAACGGGACTAGCAACTTCCATTTTGAAATAGCGGGAGATTTGCTTGACGATGATATGCTTTCTTTGATAGCGCAAGCCCGCAAGGGGCTGTTTCAATTCGAGATAGGCGTGCAATCCACCAACGAGAAAACCCTAAACGCAATCGGGCGCAAAACAAATACCGCAAAGCTGTTTGAAAATGTTGCTAAGCTAAAAACAGCGGGTAACGTCCATTTGCATCTTGATCTAATCGCGGGGCTACCCTTTGAGGATTATTCCACGTTTGTACGCTCTTTTAATGATGTAATGCGTTGCTATCCGGATAAATTCCAGCTTGGCTTTCTTAAATTGCTAAAGGGCTCGGCCTTGCGGGCTGATGCCAATAAATACGGCATAAAATTCAAAGATTCAGCGCCTTATGAGATACTGGAAAACGATTTTATAAGTTTCGCCGAGCTTAATACCCTCAAAAAAGTAGAGAATATGCTGGATTTATTTTATAACTCTAGCGGCTTCAAAACTTATATAAAATATATGATGCGGGAAAATCCCTATGACTTCTTTCACAGTTTGGCTTTGTACTGGGAGCAAAAGGGCTATCATCTGCTGGCTCATAAAAAAATGGCGCTATATACCATATTGTACGAGTTTAGCGACCGCAGTTTAAAAGCTCGCGAGCTTCTTAAATTCGATATGCTGTGCTGGGAAAACATACGAAGCTTCCCGTACTGGATAGAAGAATATTACCGCTACGATAACAAGAATCTTACGAAATTCTCAGGAATACACACATTCAAATACGACATCTTCTCAGATGCTTTACAAGAGAAGGAAATAAGGGTATCTTTTAACTACAAGGGAGGAAGCACAAATGTATCGAGCCTGGGCAGAAATTAATCTGGATAATTTAGCTTATAACATGAGGGAAATTAAGAATTTTGTGGGCGTAGAATGCATGGCCATAGTGAAGGCAGAAGCCTACGGCCACGGCGCTACAGAAATCTCAAAAATTTTATTAGAAAATGGCGCAGATTCCCTAGGGGTAGCCACCTGCGACGAAGGGATAAGACTTCGCAACGACGGCATAAACGCGGACATCTTGATAATGGCGCACAGCCCCAAAGCGCGATTTGCTGAAATAGTAGAAAAAGGCCTAATGCAAACTATGTCTGACCTGCAAATGGCCAAAGACCTCTCGAAGGTAGCACAGCAAATGCAAAAAACCGCCTCTGTCCATATAAAAATCGACACAGGCATGAACCGCATTGGCTTTAAACCGACAGACAAAACGATAGAAGAAATTAAAGAAATCGCCAAGTTACCGTTTTTGAAAATCGAAGGAATCTTTAGCCACCTAGCAATGGCCGAAGATAAGGACAAAAGCTTTAGTTACGAGCAACATAAAAAGCTAATGTACATCGCAGAAAAATTCGACTACAAAACGCATTTATGCAACAGCGGCGGCATACTAAACAATACCGATCTTTATCTGGACATGGTGCGGCCGGGCTTGATTTTATACGGAATGCACCCATCGCCGGATACCGACAGGGCAATAGACTTAAAGCCCGTAATGGCCTTAAAAGCCCGCATAAGCCACATAAGCACCGTAGAAGCAGGCGAAACCGTAGGCTACGACAGAACCTTTAAAGCCGAAAGGCCAACCCGCACCGGCACAATAATAATAGGCTACGCAGACGGCTATCCAAGCGCCTTAAGCAACAAGGGTCAGGTAATAGTAGGCAACGGCTACGCACCAATAATTGGCCAAATATGCATGGATCAAATGATGATAGATATTACCGATATAGAAAACGTCCAGATAGAGGATGAAGTCATTCTGTTTGGCAAAAGGGGCGACTTAGAACTTAAAGCCGAGGATGTAGCGCTTTTAAGCGAGTGCAAATCCCGCGAGATAATTTCTATGTCCAACGTCGGCAAAAGGGTTCCGCGAGTATATATTAAATCTACTATAATATAAGGGGAGATTACAATGGCAGTTAATTTAAAGGGTAGAAGTTTTTTAACACTAATGGACTTTAGTCCGGTAGAAATTAGGTATTTGCTAGATCTATCGCATGATCTAAAAGCAAAAAAACGCGCCGGAATAATTGGGGACAAGCTCAAAGGCAAGCATATCGTACTATTATTTGAGAAGGCATCGACCCGCACGCGTTGCGCCTTTGAGGTTGCGGCCACAGACGAGGGCGGGCATGTCACTTTCCTAGACCCGGGAAGCTCGCAGATGGGTAAAAAAGAATCCTTGGAGGACTCCGCTAAAGTTTTAGGCCGCTATTACGACGGCATAGAGTACCGCGGCTTCGACCAGAAGGTTGTGGAAGATTTGGCCAAATTCTCTGGCGTTCCTGTATGGAACGGTCTTACGGATGTTGACCACCCCACGCAAATTTTAGCAGACTTACTCACAATTGAAGAGCATTGCTCGAAGCCGCTAAACAAAGTAAAAGTGGTATTCTGCGGGGATATTCGCAATAACATGGCCTATGCCTGGATGTACGGCTGTGCCAAAATGGGAATGCACTTTGTAGCCCACGGGCCCGACAGCCTTAAAGTAGACAAAAAAGTCTTAAAAGCCGCTCAGGACGTAGCCAAAGAAACCGGAGCTAAAATCGAAGTAAGTAGCAAAGCCACCTGCCTTAAAGGCGCGGATGTAATCTACACAGACGTATGGGCCTCTATGGGCGAAGAAGCGGAAATACCTAAGCGTGTAAAACTACTAACACCATATAAAGTAACCATGGAAATGCTTGAGAAAACAGGCAATAAAGACGTATTATTTCTACACTGTCTACCGGCCTTTCACGATTTTGAAACAACAATGGCCAAACAGCAAAAGGAACTCGGTTACGACATCCGCGAGGTAACGGACGAAGTTTTCCGAAGCCGTCATAGCGTTGTATTTGACGAGGCAGAAAACCGTATGCATACAATTAAAGCAGTTTTGGTGGCCACACTATGAGCGCGGCTGTAAAGGTAGCAATCTGGGGCTTTGGCGCTATGGGTCAAGGAATAGCGCGTACCCTGCTTGGCAAAAAGGGCGTGGAAATCACCGGCATATGCGATATTAACCCGGCCATAGTTGGCAAGGGGCTGTTTGAGGTGCTGGAGGTTCCGGCTACCCCCATTCAAGCAGAGGTTAAAATTGTAACCGATATTAAAGAGGCTGTAAAACCGGCTTCTTGTGATGTATGTATTTTGGCGACAGATTCCTTTATAGCCAAGTCATTTGATAAAATGGTCACACTATTAAATTTAGGCGTTAATGTAATTACCTCTGCCGAGGAAATGGCCTTCCCCAAAGCAAACGAGCCAAAACTCGCCGCAGAGCTAGACGAGCTTGCCAAGGCCAATGGCGTATCTGTGCTGGGAACAGGCATTAATCCCGGCCTGGTAATGGATTTACTGGCCATATGCCTTTCCGGCGCCATGACGGACGTTAGCAAGGTGACATGTAAGCGAGTTAATTCGCTATCGCCCTTTGGCCCCACGGTAATGGAAGAACAAGGCGTGGGCATTAGTGTAGAGGAATTTTCTGAGAAAGAGCTGGCGGGGCACGTAGGCTTCGCCGAGTCAATAGGCATGATAGCGGAAGGCCTTGGCTTAGAAGTCGATAAATTTGACCAGCAAATGAAGCCGATAATAACAAGCATAGACCGGAAATCGCCCTACGGCTTCGCAAAAGCCGGCAGTCTGGCCGGAATAAACATGACAGGCCAAGGCACAAAAGACGGCAAGGTCATAATTGATATGATTCACCCCCAGCAGATAGAGCCGGAAATGGAAGGTACCAATACCGGCGACTATATTGTACTGGAAGGTAGCCCGCCTATTAGTATGCAAATTTCCCCGGAAATCAACGGCGGCGTGGGCACTATCGCCATGTGCATAAACTGCATTCCGCAAGTAATAAACTCCGACCCGGGGCTTATTACCATGCTGGATATTCCCGTACCGCGTGCCATAATGGGCGATTTTAGAACGCTTATTAAAGATGGAAAGAAGATAGCGAAATGACGGTCGCAAAGGGCAGTTGGGTAAGTTTGCGGAAAGTGATTCTTGAACCGGAAGAACGAGCGGCTGGTATACCGGAAGAAACCGCCAAAACCCCGCTGGTTATGTGGCTTAGCGGATTTCTGCTTGAGGACGCGCAAATAGGCGAAGAAGCAAGAGTCCGCACCAAAATGAACCGGGAGGAAACCGGCATACTAGAAGAGCTTAACCCCTCTACTAAAGTGGACTATGGTGATTTTGTTCCGGAAATCCAACAGATAGGCATACAGGCACGGAAGATGCTATTGTAAAAAATAAACTTTACAACAGCCCGTCCCCATGCTAAAATACACCCTTGTACGAAAGTTTCCTTGCGCAAAGGTGATTTGCGCCACAGACCACAAGGAGGTGTAACATGAATCAGTATGAACTGGGCGTGATAATAAGCGCCAAGTTGGAAGAGGACGCCCAAAAGGCCGAGTTTGACCGGGTACAAGAGCTAATAATCCGTTTCGGCGGTACTATCGACAAGGTAGATAACTGGGGCAGACGCAAACTGTCCTATCCAATTCAGAAGCAACATGACGGAGTTTATTCCTTTATAACATTCTCGTCAGAAAGCGGTACTCCGGCTGAAATCGAAAGCCGCTTGAGTATTCTTGAGAATGTGCTTCGTTTCTTGATCATCCGTATCGACGAATAGGGGGGGCTGATTATGAACAAAGTTATCTTAATAGGCCGCCTTACTAAGGATCCGGAAATCCGGTATTCCCAAAGTGCGGACCCTGTCGCGATTGCCCGCTATAATCTGGCTGTCAATAAGCGCTTTAAACGGGAAGGCGAGCCCGATGCCGACTTTATCGGCTGTGTATCCTTCGGGAAACAGGCCGAGTTTTGCGAAAAATTCCTAAAAAAAGGAATGCAAATTGCAATAACAGGCCGCATAAGCGTACGCACCTACGACGACGCAAGCGGCCAGCGCCGCTGGGTGACAGATATAGTGGCAGAGGAAGTAGAGTTTACCGAAAGCCGTAGCGCTTACGAAGCTCGCGTTTCCCAGCAAAGCCCGCATCAAGCCCATTATGACGAAATGGCGGAACGCTATACCCCGCCTTCTTCCCCAATGGCAGACCTGCCGCAATCCGCACCAGAAGGCTTTGCCGCAATAACCGAAAGCATCGATGACGATGATCTTCCATTTTAACGTAAAGGAGCAAACAAATAATGGTTCAAAAAAGAAGAGGCCGCAGGAAAAAGCGCGTGTGTGCTTTCTGCACCGATAAAATAAATCATATTGATTATAAAGATGTGCCAAAGTTACGCAAATTTGTTTCCGAGCGCGGTAAAATTTTGCCAAGACGCATAACCGGAAACTGCGCAAAACATCAACGCAAGCTTACCATCTCTATCAAACGTTCCCGCCATATGGCTTTGATGGTATTTACGCAAGAATAAGCTAAAATTTAAGACCCGCCGTAAGCCAATTTGCGGCGGGTGTTTTACAATGTAGTGAAATTTGTAATATTTCCGAAAAAAAACTTTCTTATTGTTGCATTTGATGTTATAATGCAATCAGAATGTAATTTTCAAACTAAATATAAAAATTATGCATACCATTGAGGTGCTGTTATATGGAATATATCACCATCAACGGCGGGAAAAAATTATCGGGCGCTGTTCACATTAATGGCGCAAAAAACGCCGCTGTTGCTATTATCCCGGCTGCTATTGCATCTGCCGGAGTTTGTGTTATAGAGAATTTACCCGATATTAAAGATGTTCATGTACTGGTAGGTGCCCTTAGCAATTTAGGCATTGATTGTGAATTTTTAGACAAACACACTTTAAAAATTGACGGCAGAAACATAGCCAGCCGCACCATTACCTACGATCAAGTAAAAGATATGCGAGCCTCCTACTACTTGCTAGGAGCCTTGCTTGGACGTTTTAAACACGCCGAAGTTCCCTTGCCCGGCGGTTGCAATTTTGGCCTACGGCCTATCGACTTACATATGAAGGGCTTTGAAGCGCTGGGCGCTAAAATTCAGATAGAACACGGCATGGTTACAGCCAGTGCAGAAAAGCTGACGGGCGCTAATATCTATCTGGATATTTCAAGCGTGGGCGCTACTATCAATATAATGATAGCGGCTGTTCATGCCGAGGGCGTAACCCAAATTGAAAACGCCGCAAAAGAGCCCCATGTTGTGGATACCGCCAACTTTTTAAATAAGCTGGGCGCCAAAATAAAAGGGGCAGGTACCGACCTTATACGCATAACCGGCGTGGAAAGCCTTAACGGTGGGGAATATTCTGTTATTCCCGATCAAATAGAGGCCGGCACGTATATGATAGCCGCGGCGGTTACGGGCGGCGATGTTGTTGTTGAAAATATTATCCCTAAACATATGGATTCCCTAAGCGCTAAGCTAATGGAAATGGGTTGCCAGGTTCACGAAAACGGCGATAGTTTGCGGGTTGTAGGTAATTCTAATTTACGTAGCGTAAATGTAAAGACCATGTTTTATCCGGGCTTTCCTACAGATTTGCATCCGCAAATGACGGCTCTGTTATGTACGGCCAACGGCACCAGTATTCTGACCGAGGCTGTCTTTGAGCATCGCTTCCAATATGTAAAAGAGCTGTTACGTTTGGGCGCTAAAATCAAAGTAGAAGGCCGTGCGGCCATTATAGACGGCGAAAACGGCTTAAGTGGCGCGCAGGTAACAGCTACAGATTTACGTGCCGGTGCGGCTTTAATTGTGGCCGGCTTAGCCGCCGAGGGCCAAACGACCATAGGAAACGTAAAATACCTAGACCGTGGCTACGAGCGCTTTGAAGAAAAACTAGCGGCCCTGGGCGCGGATATTAACCGCGTTCAAATAGACGAGTAGGCATGAAATTTTGCCCTATAGCCAGTGGCTCCAGCGGTAACTGCGTTTATGTTTCTGCCGGGGACACGCATCTATTAGTGGACGCTGGCCTAAGCGGTAAGCGTATAGAAGCCGCTTTGTCCGCTTTGCGTGTGGAAAATTTGACAGGCATTTTGCTGACCCACGAACATTCAGACCATGTATCCGGCGCGGGAGTTTTATCGCGTCGGTTTGATTTGCCCATATATGCCTCGGCGCATACCTGGCGCTATTTTTTACGGCACGGCACCATAGGTAAAATTGCGGAAAAGAACAGAAAAACGATTGTATCTGGCGAGCCGACGCTTGTCGGTAGCATGGAAATTTTGCCCTTTGACGTACCGCACGATGCATCTGGCCCCGTGGGTTATTGTTTGCAGGGCGGTGGATACAAGGCGGCCATTGCCACCGATATGGGTTATGTAACGGATACAATACGGGCTTTGCTTACAGATGTTAATGTGCTTTTGATTGAAAGTAACCATGATATAGAAATGCTACAAAACGGCAGATACCCCCAGGCTCTAAAGGATAGAGTAATGAGCCCAAGAGGGCATCTTTCCAATGTGGCGGCCGGGGCGCTGTTGGCCGAAATTGTTTCGGATAGCTGTCAGCATATTTTTTTAGGACATTTAAGCGAAGAAAACAACCGGCCCATGATAGCTCTTGATACGGTGCAAAATATTTTAGAGGCTAACGATATAAAAGTAAGAAGCCTGGCAGTAGCAGAAAGACACGAACCCAGCGAAATGGTGGAGCTTACATAAAATAAAATTTATAGTGTCAATGACTTTTGAAAATGACACCCTAGAAGCGAAAAAAAATTATGAAAGTGTCACTATGAAAAAGATAAAACCGTGGGGGCTAACGCCGCCCCCACACCCTTGCGACCTCAAGAAATATTATAAAAACTAA
>Ga0209755_10000359_pt1 | contig 86276 bp, 73 predicted proteins | sample TergutCo191P1_FD_187301 | JGI IMG/M metagenome (GOLD analysis project Ga0209755, IMG submission 187301) | Cornitermes sp. P1 segment gut microbial communities from Petit-Saut dam, French Guiana - Co191P1 (SPAdes) (version 2) | ecosystem: Host-associated > Arthropoda: Insects > Digestive system...
CTATCGCATATCGAATCCTGTAAAAATTACTTCAGATAATAATTCCTTATACGGCAACGACTTACACATTTTAAATTTTTGGAATTTCATCCCAAAAAAATTGAAATATAACCTTCAGTTATTTAATAGGGTACAAAAAACCCTAAAAAACAGTGAAAAGAGCGCGTGGCGCTTTTTAATATGCCTGCGGCAGGCAAATGCCGAAAAGGAGTTTTTAGAATGAAAAAACTTTTATTAGTTATGCTGGTACCGGTTTTGGTATTGGGAATTATTGGGTGTGCTCAAGGTGTTACCGAGACTGAAGTAGATGCTTATATTCAAACAGCTTGGTCGAATTTATCTGGTCAAAATGCTCTCGGGACTTCTCAGTCAGGTGGTGCTGATGAAATCCAGCTGATTATCTCAGCGAACCAGATGACAGTTAAAAACCAACAATGGGTTTCAAACCCGTTCAGGGTCGAGTATTCTTACGCCGGCGCTGGAGTTCATAAAAACAGGGTGGATGTTGCAGCTCTCGCTACCGGTGCTGTTAATTGGGTTTTTGCTGCCAATGCGACTATAGAAGATGCTCAGTCACTTAGGAATTTATTGATAGCGCTTGGTGTTGGTGACTTAGTAGATTCAGCAACGGGAACATACAAAACTTATGGAGATCTTAACACTATGTTTGATGGATTCTTTAATCCTGCAGTTGCTACTTTTTATGCGGGAATTGCTGCATCGGCTATAGTGCCTGGCAACGCGACTATGGCTGCCGCATCGGCTCTTATTGACCCAGTAAAAGCTGCATTTGATTTAATGGTTCCAGCTAATATAGCGGGAGATGTAATAGTCGGCGATTTGCAGATGTACCTTTGGGAAAACAACCTTGATTTAGGAAAGTTTAAAACCTTGTACGTTAATTCTACTAAGGATGGCAACCCTGCTGCTGGAGCTGCAACACTTAATCTTTTAAAATATACTGAGCCGTCAGGAGGAGATACCTATTGGTACAAATACGACAATCTTCGCACTCGTCCGGCGCTTGGACCTTATGCCAACAAAAAATAGTTGACATTCACTGTTAATTCAGAGCGGGCTGGAAAGCCCGCTTTTTTTATTGGTGGGGGGAGATTTTGATAGTATATTAACAAAAATATACATATCCATTGATACTTACTGAAAACATTATTATGGGAATCGTTAGATATACTCTTGAAACCCTGCCTCCAATAGGTAAAGAAGACCTTGATAGAGCAAATTCTATAAAGGATGAAGATATTGATTATTCTGATATACCTGAAATAACTGATTTCTCAAAATTCCGTCCATGGGATCATCGTGATATGTTTAAACCTGCAAAGATCGCTGTAACCTGTAAACTGGATGCTGATATTGTGGCATGGCTTAAACAAGATGGTAAAGGATACCAAACCCGTATGAATTCCATTTTACGGGAAGTTATGGTTCACGCTCAATAAAAACATCTTACGGCTTTAATCCGGGAACATCAAATTCTGCGGGGATTTTTACAGGCATTCCTTTTGAATCGACGAATGCCCATGTTACTTCTGCTTCCGCCAGAAGATCATCGCCTCGGTGGATTTTCTGTTCGAGGGTGCCGCTTACAGCGCCCTTCTTTATGGGGCTGGTTTTAATCACCAGACTGTCGTCAGTAAAGGCGGGTTTTTTATATTCAATTTCAATCCTTGCGACATAGATACCGTAACCGTCTTTAACTGCCTTTTCATAGTCAAACCCGGCGTCTTTCAGGAATTCACAACGTGCGTATTCAAGATAATTCAGGTAATTCGCGTTATTAACATGGTTATAACCATCACATTCATACGATCTCACCCTTAATGTACATTCTGCTTTCATATTTTTATTATATATTACACGGATATTTTTGAAAAGAACACAATCGGCGTTTATTCTTAGGGAATTCTGTAATTTTCCTCGTTCTGAGACCTTCCAAAACTTCAATTTTAGGAAAAAGCTCATTGACTATTTTTCAATTTCTCATCATCGTTAAATTATGAATGGTTCTTCCGCTAAAAATAATTATCTGCCTGGTGAATACCGTAAAGCCGCTGAACGTTTGTTTCCAAAAGACGGTTTTTCCAGAGGCAATAAGATAGAAATTAAAGCGGCTGTAGAATTTGCCAAGGCTCTTGGCATCGGTATGGAGTACCAGCGTCTTCTTACCCTTGACAACAAAAGCTCGGAAATTCAATTTTTTTTAGCGCAGTTTCAAAACAATATCGAATTGTTAATTCAAAAAACATGGGTTGATAAACACGAAGAAAAACGCAAGAACAAACTGCAGGACGAAATACCTTTATTTATGAATACGCTCAAGAAATGTGATTTTTCGCTGGCGGTTGATGAGTTCGCGGCAATTTTAAATGAGCTTGCGTATTTGTTTTTCGGCATACAAAGCGAGAAAGATGATTTTACCGAGTATACATTCCGCATAGACGCGCAGATGGGGCTTTTCTGGTGGTACTCAGGCAGGTTTGAATTATTAAATCAAAAGATAAAAGATAGACATGATGATAAAATTTTATGGGCAGTCCTTTTACTTGGCATCTGTTATCTGACAAATTTCTAAGGGAGCGCCTATGTCAAATATAGATAATACCGGCTCGGATTTTATCAGCGAATTTATCAGGGAAGATATTTCAACAGGCAGGTTTAATTATGTACATACCCGTTTTCCGCCGGAGCCCAACGGCTGGCTTCATATCGGGCATTGCAAGGCGTTTTATATTGATTTTTTAATGGCGGAGCGTTTCGGCGGAAAGTGCAATCTGCGTTTTGACGATACCAATCCCGAAAAGGAAGATATCTCTTATGTTGAGGCAATAAAGCGTGACATAAGATGGATGGGTTATGACTGGGAAGATCGTGAATTTTACGCATCCGATTATTATGAATATCTGTACGAACTTGCGGTGAAGATCATTAAAAAAGGAAAAGCTTATGTTGATGATCTTAATGACGATGAGATTAGGGAGTACCGGGGAACCGCAGCCGCGGACAGGAACAATATTACAATAACGCCTCCCGGCAGGGACAGTCCGTACCGCAGCCGTTCCGTCGAAGAAAACCTCGATCTCTTTGCGAAGATGCGGGAGGGCGTTTTTCCGGACGGAGCGAAAACCCTTCGCGCGAAAATCGACATGACGCATCCCAATTTGATTATGCGCGATCCTGTCATGTACCGAATCAGGCGTGAACATCATTACCGTACCGGCGACAAGTGGTGCATCTATCCCATGTACGATTTCCAGCATCCGCTCTCCGACGCAAAAGAGGGAATAACCCACTCTCTCTGTTCGCTGGAATACGAGATTCACCGTCCCCTTTACGAATGGTTCATAAAAGAAGCGGAGGTTTTCCCTTCGCGGCAGATAGAGTTTGCCCGTCTTAACCTGACGTACACCGTTATGAGCAAACGGTGGCTTCTGCGGCTTGTGCAGGATAAACTTGTTTCAGGGTGGGATGATCCGCGCATGCCTACAATCGCGGGACTGCGCCGCCGAGGTTACACTCCCGAAGCAATCCGTAGTTTTGTCTCGCAAATCGGGATTGCGAAGACTGACAGCATGGCAGACATCGCTTTTCTTGAATACTGCCTCCGCGAAGATTTGAATAAACGCGCGTTACGTGTAATGGCAGTTCTTCGTCCGCTCAAACTGATCATTGAAAATTGGGAAAAAGGCAGAACAGAGCAGCTTGACGCTGTTAATAATCCCGAAGATGAAAGCGCGGGATCCCGCCGCGTGCCTTTTTCCGGCGAACTTTGGATTGAACGCGAAGATTTTGAAGAGACGCCGCCGCCTAAATATTTCAGGCTTTTTCCCGGAAATTCTGAACGCTGCGCAAGCAGCGTACGCCTGCGTTATGCGTACATTATCACCTGCACCGGCTTTGACAGAGACGCGGACGGCAATATTACCGCTGTACGCTGCACGTACGATCCCGAAACTAAAGGGGGAAACGCGCCAGATAACCGTAAGGTAAAGGGAACAATTCACTGGGTCAGCGCAGAGACGGCAATCCCCTTTGAAGCGCGTCTTTACGATCATCTTTTTAAAACGGAACGCCCGATGGAAATCGCTTCGCGAGCGGACGGCTCCTGCGGCGATTTTACAGATAACCTCAATCCCAATTCCCTTGAAGTAATCTCCAACGCATGGGGTGAGCCTTCCGCAGCCAGCGCCGAAGCGGGACAGGTCTTACAGTTTGAACGTCTTGGCTACTTTACCCGCGACCCCGACAACGTGGCGGATGGAAAGCCTGTGTTTAACAGAACCGTCGGTCTCCGCGATACCTGGGGTAAAATAGCCAGGAAGGGATAAAAGCGGTTATTTTGATAATTTTTCTAAAATATCCTGAGCAGTATATTTATTGATTTTTGTGTGTCTGGGAACCTGGGTAAATTCATGAGTCCGCGGATTTTCATATATGTCATGTTTACTTCCATGCCGGATAAATACCGCTCCGTATTTATGCATCAGTTTTAGTAATTGTTCCCTTTTCACGCAGGTATTCTGATTTTTCCGGTTTTCCGAATGGCAGCTAGATGTTCTTTTTCTTCCTGTCTTATTCCATATACTTCAATAAGCGCTTCTTCAAGTTCATTAATAGATAAACCCTGGGTAGAGTCTCTGGGATAATCATTTAAAAAACCTACAAAAAAATCTCCGTCCTGCCAGTAGGTATATTCCAGTTCCATAAATTAAGTATAAATCCTTTCGTGAAATAGTCAACAATCAGGATACTTCAACGGAAGTTATTCCTTCAACAAGTTCCCTGAACTCGTTTTTTTCTGAAACGGAAAGAACTTCGGCGGAGTAGAGGGATTTTTCAAAGATTTCTCCGCAGCGGAGGATTCCTTCGTTTTGGATTTGTATTTCGTGATTACTGTCTTCTTCTTTGTTTTTTGATGAAGCGAGAATGGCGCAATACTCGCCGGGAGCGAAAGAAGGTTTCCATATAACATTGCGGGCTTCGCTTCCCCAGACAATCAGGCGCGCAAAGAGCGTTACGCTTTGTTTGACATCTTTTCTCTTCGCGGGAGTGTATGCGTTATAAATTAATTCGGCAGCGCGGCTTATATCTTCGGCGTTTATTTTATTCAGTTTTTTAATTTTTTCATTTTTTAATTGAAGGAAAAAAGAAGAAATTGCGTTTAACATACCTGTATGCCAGTCAATAATTATCCGTTTTAATTTATTTAAAAATGATGTTTTTATATCGGCTTTGCCCCTGTTTAATAGCGGCGAAATCATAAAGCGGATAAAGAGTCCCGCCGCAAGAAGTATCAGACCGTATTTCAGCGCCATATAGCCGTATTTTGTTATCAGTTCCCAAACAGGCGAAGAGGGAGTTTCTCCAATTCCGGAAAAATCGTGCATTTGGCTTATATTCGGTGTTATTTCATTACTGCCTGCGGGTTCAAAGCTTGCCGAAGGAAACTGAAAAAGCGAAAAAAACCATGTAAAAAATCCGGTTATTAATGAAAAGGGGATAATGCTTTTGTCTGAAGCGGCCAGAAACGCAAGAACAAGAGCGGACAGCGTAAGCGTAATTACCGCCAGCAAACGCTTGCTTCTGCTGGCGGCGTTTAAAGTTATTCCTTCGCCGGCGTAATACTGTTCCCATTTTATAATTTGAAAAAGCGCGTGAATAAATACTCCTGCGGCAAGGATGAAAATTAAAAGGAACCGCAACGCAGTTGACAGATGTATTTTAAAAATTGCGCATATAAGCGCAAGGACGCAGATTATTACAACCTGAAAAAAATAATTAAACTGCGCTTTATTGATGTTTTCATTTGTATAAAAAAGCAGAGACGTATCTTCCACTAGTTTTTCTCTTAGTTTTTCGCCGTTGAAGTTTTCCGTTACCGCGTTAAATTGCAAGCGCGAATTGAATAATTGCCTGTATGAAATTATATTTATCCATGTATAAAGAGCGCACACAGATGAGAAAATGTTTACATGATTTGGAAGGAATCTTTCAATCAATTGGAATTCACGCAGAAATATTGATGAAAATATATACACCGCCGCCGCTATTAATATTCCGCCGCGGATATTGCCGGAAGTTTTTTCCGATTTAATATTTTTCATAAAACCGGAATAAATTGACGCCGCAAGCGCACTCAGGGCGCCGTACGCAATACAGGTAAAAGCGTGTAAATCAACCGCTGTCATTGTTTCCAGTATAATCACATACGCTGCAAGCATTGAAAGCGCCATATAAAAGGCAAGGAAAGAATAAAGGGATTGCGCAATATTTTCAGATGATTTCATAACCGCTTTCCTTTATTTGATAACAGCGGGAATTTCCCGGAACAACCGGCGGCAGTGTCTTTTCATCAATGATAAGGTATTCCAGAAATAGATGATGTTTTTTAAGATAGTTCAGGTTAATATACGCTTCACTTCCGGGATCGGGACCTGTATAAATGTATCTTGTTCCGTAAGGAAGATTTTTTCCGTGATTCAACATCGACATCATGCTGTTATGCGAACTGGTTTCTTCGCCTGCTTCCGGTGAATTGTTTTTCCTTTTCCAGTCCAGTGCGGCAAGGCGTTCAAGAACAGGAACAAGCGAGAAAAACGCAGGCGTCAGAAAAAAATCTTCCGCTCCTGACGTATGAATTATGATACCCGCCGCCTGCCGTTCCCTGAATGCTTTTAAACAAAGAGCGGCAGCCGCTTCTATGGTACGTTCTATCATGGCGCTTCTGTTCTTTCGTGGATATTCATCCCTGTCGGCGTTTAAAAATACCATAAGAGGGAATGATGCAGCCGCGTCGTATTCATTTACCAATAATCCTGACGCGTGCGCGCTTGCCTTCCAGTTGATGCGCCGCCTTTCATCCGAGGGATAATACGGCCGCAGTGATTTATAGCGCGTAATGTCTTCGAAAAGCGGATTTCTGCAGACAATATTTCCAAGAGGAACACCTCTGCCGTTATTCAATAATACGGAACGGATTGAAGGATAAACGAATATTTTTGTTTTTTCTTTTGCTGTCAGGCGGAAAGGGAATAGTCCAAGAGGATCGGCGCCGTGAATTACCGCAGGACCTGTATTGAAAACTCCTCTTTCTGCGCACAGTCCGTCCCAGCGTAAAAGCGTCCATGAATGTCTGAATAAAGTGAAAAATGTTTTTCTGATTCTTGCTACCTGAAGATCGCCCTGTAAATCGCCCGCGACCAGCATAAAAGCGGGAAGCAGTCCCCGGTTTTCAATTTTTATTTCTATCTGCACCCATTCGTGGCGGAAAACACGAAGTTCAAAATCCATTCTGTTTATGCGGATATTTCTGACAAGGCGTTCAGTATAAATTCTTGACCCTGTTATAATAAAAATAAAAAAAAAGCAGAGGAACTGTACATAAGCAAGAGGCGTGAAAACCAGGAACAATGCGAGAATTATAATTATCCGGATAAATAATTTATCTCGTTTAATTTCTGTTTTTTCCCAAAACGGCGAATCTTTCATTTTTGCCCGATTTATGATGAACGGTATTCGGGAATTAAAACAGAATCCAGAATTGACGCAATGATTCTATCGGCTGAAATTCCCCTGACAATGGCTTCGGAAGTAAGCAAAAGCCTCTGCCGGAAAACGCCCGCTGCCATTTCCTTTACATCTTCGGGTGTAACATAATTTCTGTTGCGTATGCCTGCCAAAGCCTGAGCGCAGCGGTAGAGAGCGAGGCTTCCGCGCGGTGATATGCCTGTCTGCAACTGATGGTTTTCACGCGTTGCGTTTACAAGCATGAGAAGATAATCCTTCACTGTCTTTTCTACATGAATACGGCTAACTTCTTCCTGCAATGGCGTAACTTCATGCGCTGAAGCGGCGGGTTTAATATCTGTTACAGGATGGGAAAGGCGGCGCTGGTTTTCCAGCATTTGGGACTCTGACGCAGTATCGGGATACCCAATTTTAAGCGAGATTAAAAAGCGGTCTTTCTGCGCTTCTGGAAGCGGGAAAGTTCCTTCATACTCAATGGGATTTTCTGTCGCCATTACAAAAAACGGATCAGGCAGCGGGATGCGCTTGCCGTCAACAGTAATCTGCGTTTCCGCCATCGCTTCCAGAAGCGCGGACTGCGTTCTTGGCGTTGCGCGGTTTATCTCGTCAACAAGAATAAACTGGTTAACAATCGGTCCCGGGCTGTAGACGAAACGTCCTTTCCTGTCGTCGAACTCTTCAGCCTGCCTCCAGACAGAAACTCCAAGGATATCCGCCGGTAAAAGATCGGGAGTGCACTGTATACGCGCATAATTTAAATCGAGGCTGGAAGCGAATGCCCGCGCCAGAATGGTTTTTCCTGTACCCGGAACGTCTTCGAGCAGCACATGCCCGCGCGCGAGAAAAGCCGCGATAAGCATATCAATGACGGCAGTTTTTCCCAGAAAAACAGTTTCGATATTTTTCCTGATTCTGCGCGCGAAATCCGCAATTGGCTGAAGTTCATTCATGCCTTATTATATATTAGCATTTTAGTTTTAAAAACAATCGGAATCAGCGTTGATTCAATTCCAGTTCTCAAGCGATTCTTTCATATACCTGCGGATATTAATCCCGTATACATCATTTAGGGCATCGCTTTCCAAAACTTCTTTTATTTTTCCGCATGCGGTAATGACGCCGTTATTCATTACAAGAGCGGTATCTGCGAATTGCCGGGCAAGATTCAAATCGTGAAAAACGCCGATTAAAATTTTATCATTTTCCTTAACCCAATTTTTTAAAAAATCAAGCAGCTCAATCTGATGTTTCAGATCAAGGTGATTTGCGGGTTCATCCAGCAGAATCAGATCGGGAGTCTGCGCAAGAGCTCTTGCGAGAAAAACCCTCTGCAATGTTCCTCCGGAAAGTTCATCAATCATTCGGTCTTTAATATCTTCAATATCAAGTTTTACAAGGATATTTTCAATAATGTTTTTATCTTCGGCGGAAAGGTTTTTTAAAAAACCCTGCGACCATGCATAACGTCCCATCGAAACAGTTTCATAAACCGTGTAAGGGAAAAAAATCTGAGCGCTCTGGCTTAGAAGCGCAATTTTTTTTGCAAGTTCCCTTCGCGGAAAAACAGAAATATCTTCGCCGTGCATTGAAACGCTGCCGCGGTATTCGATTATCCGCGCAATCGACTTTAGCAAAGTGCTTTTCCCGCAGCCGTTTGGTCCAAGCACGCAGAGGCTTTCACCGTCTTCAGCTTTAAAGTTGATGCCGAGGATAACATCAGCGCCATTATAACCGGAAAATAAATCCTTGACTTCTAACATCCAAAATTCTTCCTCTGTGTCTTTGCGCTTTCGCGTGAGCTTCCTCTATAAAAATATACCCATGCGAAAAACGGCGCGCCTATAAGGGCGGTAATTGCGCCCACAGGTAATTCTGACGGCGAGATTACAGTTCTTGCGGTGAGATCCGTGCAAACCATCAATGAGCCGCCAAGAAGAAACGACATGGGTATAAGAAGCTTATGTCGTGAGCCGATTATCCTGCGCGCCGCGTGAGGTGCAATAAGATCAACAAAGCCGATAACGCCGCTTAAAGCGACAGAGGCTCCTGTCAGAACAGCGCAAAGTGCGAGCAGTTTTTTCCGCAGCGTTCCTGTTTCCACTCCCGCTGATTTTGCCTGTTCGTCGCCGAAACTTAAAATGTCCATTTCTTTCGTGTACAGAAAAATCCCCGCTGTTCCGATGACAAGAAACGGAAGAAGAAGCCAGATGTAAGTCCATCCGCGCATGGCAAAACTTCCCATCTGCCAGAGCGCGATACGGCGCAGGTCATCGGAAAAGACCGCGCTCAATGTAGTAAGAACCGCGTTTAAAAAAAGGGAGAGAACCATGCCGCAGAGAATAATTGTGTTATTCGACATCGATTTGTCGATGCGGGAAGAAAAAGACGCGACAAGGAAAACAGTCAAAAGCCCGAAGATAAAACCTGTCAGCGGGAGGGAGAAACCTGCAAGAAAAGGAAGGGATATTCCGCTTATGATGATGATGCCTGCTCCCAGAGACGCACCTGAAGAAACTCCCAGAATGTACGGGGAAGCGAGGGGATTTCGCAGAATGGACTGACAAACCGCGCCGCTCATCGCAAGAGCTCCGCCGGTAAAAAACGCAAGTAAAACGCGGGGCAGGCGCAAAAGCCAGACAATTGAAACATTCCGCGGATCGATGTTGTCAGAAAGCGGTATGCGGAATATTTTATGCAGCGTTATTAAAATTGTATCGCCAAAGCTGATCCTTGAACTGCCGAGAGACGCGGCAATAACAATAATAAAAATGGAGATAATTAATCCTAAAATTAATTTGCCATTATTTAATATTTTCAATTTTATTCTCCGCGCGTCCCTGCGCGTGATATTTCCGAATCGCTGTATATTGCTTCACTCATCCGCCGAAGAGCCGGAACAATACGCGCGGAAGGACGCGATGATGAATCGTTGTCAATTAAATAAATATGGTCATTTATAACGGCGCTAATGTGATTAAACCCCGGTCTTGTTTTAATTTCTTTAATCGGATCGTCAATGTAATTTACGTTTGAAAGTATTACATCCGGGTTTCGCTCAATGATGGATTCCGCTCCGGGCATAACAAGCCAGTTTTCATTTCCAAAAATATTAATCGCTCCGGCGGCGGAGATCATATCATCAATAAAGCTGTCTTTCCCGAATGTCATCATGTCGGGAGCGGCGGAAATCTCAAAGTAAACTGTCTTTTTATTTTTAATGTTCTCCGTTCTTTTTTTAATTTCGTTTATCTGCGCTGTCATTTTAAAGATTAATTTTTCTCCCTCTTCCCGGACATTTAAAAGATCCGCTGTAAACTCAATATCCCTGTAAATTTCTTCGATGCTTTTACTCATGGAAATGTAAACCACCGGAATGCCCATTTCGCGTAACAGCCGGAATGGATCTTCGCCGCTGCCTGTCGGGTTATGCCCGCTTGCGAGGATCAGATCAGGCTCCATTTTTATCAAAACCTCCGCGTCAGGATAGAAGAAATCCAGCAGCGGCAGACCGGAAGGAATTCCTTCGACATTGACTGAATGTTTATCAACAGCGACAAGCCTGTGCGCCTGCCCAAGATCAACGATAATCTCAGTGTTCGACGGCGCGGTGGATACAATGCGGTTAATATCGCCTTTTATAACGACAGTTCTTCCGCTTCTGTCCAGTATTTCTCTGCTCTTATCCGCACTGCAGCCTGCTGTTAAAAGAATGGCTATTACAGTTAAACATATATTTTTGATATTTTTCATTTCAACTTCCTGTTAAGGCGTGCGCCCAAAGTCAAAGTGATTCCGGGCATGGGGTAATCATAAAAAGATTCATAAGAAACGTTAAGTATGTTCCGCAGGGCGCAGAATACGGTAAAATCCTTACCGATATTTTGATTGATGTTCGCGTTAAGCAGGAAAACGGGTTTCAGCGCTGTGATGTTTGCTGTATCGTGATAACGCGTACTTTCAAAATGACTGTTGAATGTTACTGAGCCGCTTAACCAAAAAATTTCCGTCGAAGCGTTGATTGTATGTTCAGGATTATACGGAATTCTTTTATTGGAAGAAAATGTATAACCGTAATATAACAGATAACTTAATAGATACTGATATGAAAGCGACGCTGTGATTTTTTTAATTGGTTTATTTGTTAAAGGCAGCGTAAAAGTGATTTTATTGTCAAGTCCAAAAATGGATGCCTGTCCTACATTCTCGGGGCGCCAGATTCCGGTTTCTTTTGAAAACCAGTGGATAGAATCCTTTATCCACTGGGAAAAAAAGACGCTTTCAAACCGGAGAAATTCTGTTATTCGCCATGCAATTCCCAAATCAGAGCCCCATCCGTCTTCGGGACGCAGATCGGGATTGCCTTCTCCGCTTTCACCCGACCAGTAAAGTTCCTCAAAATCCGGATATTTAAAACTTCGGAAAAAATTGAATTTAAAGGCGGTTGATTCTGTAATATCCCAAAGGATACCGAGTTTCGGAATTACTGTTATTCCTTGCATGCCTCCGCCTGTAAACACTCCTTTTACTGAGGGAATGACAAGCAGCCGCTTAAAAGGCGCGAATTCCGCCGTCAGGTAAAGTCCTCCGTTATGCCGCCTGCGGTTTCCAATCTCTGTAGAATCAAGCCTTGTAAAACGGTAATCAAAGCCGCTGTTTAAAGTAAGCTTATCGGTATTATACCAACGCAGGCGGCCGGCAGCGAATAAACCCTGTTGATCGTGACGCGAGGCATTACCTCCGGAGGAAAGAAAATCACGGCAGCTGAACTGCCATGAAAGCGAACCTTCCATTGCAAGATCGTCATGAAAAGCGCGGGGAGAATCAATCATAAAACTCTGGCTGACCGATATGTCTTTTTGATTGCCGAAATTCTGCGAAGAACCAGAATCCGGAAAATTCCTGCCGCCGTAATAAAATCTTGAACCGGAGATCAATTTTGTAAAATTCTCAAAATCTTTAACAAGGGAAAGCGAAGCGCCTGTGTCCCATACTTCGTTATTTTCCTTTCGGCGGGTGAAATTATAATGATCTGTATATAAAAAGTGATTTCCCGCGCGGTTTACGAAGATGTTAGCTGCAAGAGAAAACGCGCTGCCGCCGTATGCGGCGGACATCGTGTAATTCTGCGTATCCAGAAGGTCTTCAATATGAAAGTTTTCCGTTTCGCCGCTGCGGCTGCGGTATGAATCCGGCACAGCGGAAGTATTGGAAACTGAAAAACCAAAACGCAGTCCCTGTTCCTGCTTCCTTGCGGTTATGATGTTTATTACGCCTCCAAGAGCTCCTGAAACATTGAACTTTGAGTCTGAACCGCCGTAAATAACTTCAATCTTTTCAATAGAATTTATATCGATCCTGTTAATATCGAATTTTCCGTCTGTTGCGGAATTGGCAGGAATCCCATCTATTAAAAAAGCCACACGTTTTGAATCAAAACCGCGCAGATTTATCCCTGCCTGATTGCCGTATGCGCCGTAACGGACAATGACCAAACCAAGAGTGTCATTAAGCAAATTCGCAAGATCGTTCGCGCTGCTGCGGATAATTTCATCTTTGCCTATTACCGTAATCTGCTGGCTGGTTTCCGTTGTTCCAACAACAGTGATGCCTTCCATATTTTCAAAGAAGTAATAATCATCTTCTTCATTGTCAGGAATTTCCTGCGCGAAAAGAGAAAAGGGAAGCAAAATAAACAGCAGCAGAAAATATTTCACTTGCTATATCCGGAACCCCAAAATGTAACATGCGTATCGACATTATCGACGTTAAATGTTTTTTTTGCTTCATCCAATGCAGCAGTTTCTATTATCGCGTAAGATTCATCAATTGCATTCGCCAGAAACACATGGGATGAAGTATAATCTTTATAATACACCCCGATATATTTATTTAAAGTAATGCCTGTTTCGGAGGAGTTTATTTTTACAATTAAGACGCCGGATTTTTTTGGAAAATCAACAGCCGCCGCGATAGTTCCTTTAAATTCGGTATACTCAAATCCGTCATCAAAATTCAAACTGGTTGCAGTTATGGTATATCCTCCGCCGAAAGCGTCCGCCCAAACACCCTGCGGAATGAAACTATTATCAATTTGTTCCTCTTTTTCATCCAGCGAACATCCAAAAAGAAGGAAACATGCCAGCATTATTTTAATTAAATTGCAGCCTGCGTGTTTTAAAAATTCTGCGTTTCTCTCTGCGTCTCTGCGTCCCTGCGTCCCTGCGGGATAAAAATTAAAATATTTCATAAGACTCTCCTTTCGGAGGAAAGATAAAAAGACCGGTTACATTAGTGACGGGAAAATAATTCCGGACAGGCTAATGCGATGCAGGCATCGGCGGCTTTTCACAGGCTTTTCCTCGAACCCTGAAAATAAAATGCGTTTTCAAAGGAAAACGTGTACGCCAAAGTCTCCTGGCTTATGGGCTGTTTTTCTGTCAGCCTTCCCGTCCGGCGTTTTATTTCTTAAACGCCGAACAGTGGCTGTAAATGACAGAATCTTCCCAATTACAGTTACGGGATAGCGGAGGATTTGCACCTCACTTCCTTTGAAACATACAAAGACAGTGTAATTTTTACAAACTAAAGTGTCAAGTTTTACATTTTTACTTGCGGGATTTGTTTCTATTCCACAGTAAATTCTCCGGCAAGAGTAGCTATTGTTGCTTTCGCATCGCCGTAGATCATAAGCGTATTCGGCATGGAAAAAAGTTCGTTTTCAATTCCGGAGAAACCCCTTCCTTTTCCGCGCTTTAAGACAAACACCGTTTTACATTCATACGCTTTTATAATCGGCATACCGTATATCGGCGAAGATTTGTCCCTTTCCGCGGCGGGGTTTACAACGTCATTCGCGCCGATTACAATCGCCGCATCCTGAGACGACATTACAGAGTTCATCTCGTCCATGGTTTTTAGCTGTTCATAGGGAATATCGGCTTCCGCAAGCAGGACATTCATGTGACCGGGCATGCGCCCTGCGACAGGGTGGATCGCGTAATTAACTTCCGTTCCGTTTGCTTCAAGCTGTTCCGCAAGTTCCTTGACCGCATGCTGGGCCTGAGCGACAGCCATGCCGTAACCGGGGATGAATACGACTGATCTTGCGGACTCCAGTATCATATAGGCGTCCTCAGCGGTAACTGCTTTAGGTTCGGCTCCCGGACCTTTTTTGGAAGCGGCGTCAACTGATCCAAATCCGCTGAACAGAAGATTTCCGATTGATCTGTTCATGGCTTTGCACATAATCAAGGTGAGGATCGTGCCTGAAGCGCCAACAAGACAGCCGGAAACAATCAGCACAGTGTTCGAAATGATGAAACCTGCGGACGCAACAGCCAGACCTGTCAGGCTGTTCAGAAGCGAAATAACGACGGGCATATCTCCGCCGCCGATAGGCAGTACAAACATGATACCGAACAGGAGGGAGATGCCTGATAACGCAAGAATTGAGATAAATTTAATCTGATTATCCATGCCCGGAATCGCGTATATGACAACGGCGGTAATTGCAGCTAACAGAAAAAGCATGTTAATAAAATTCTGCCCCTTGAACACAATCGCGCGTCCGGAAATTTTTTCCGAGAGCTTGCCCCATGCGAGCATTGAACCTGAAAAAGCCAGCGCTCCGATAAGGATAGTTATGCCAATCGCCGCTGAGGAGATTATATCGTTTCCCTGCGGATTGTTATAAAACTGGGAAAATGCAACTAACGCTGAGGCGAGTCCGCCAAATCCGTTATAGAGGGCGACAAGTTCCGGCATTCCTGTCATTTTTACTTTCTTTGACCAAACCGCGCCGATGACAGAGCCGATTGCGATAGCGGCAAAACACCACATATACCCGTTACGCAGCCAGTCGGACGAATTCCATGACTGAACGACGTCGTTTTCAAAAAAAACTGCGGTAACGGCGATCAGCATGCCAAGGGCGGACAGAAAATTTCCCTGACGCGCTGTTGTCGGTTTATTTAATTTTTTTATTCCGAGAATGAAAAAGACACACGCTATTATATACGCAAGGTTGATAATCATTTGCTTTTGTCCTTCTTTTTGCTGAACATTCCCAGCATCCGTTCAGTAACCATGTATCCGCCTACAACATTGATGGTTGCAAGGACGACGGCGATAAAGGACAGAATCATGCTTAGCGTTCCGCTTGAGCTGACAGCGCAGACAACCAGCGCTCCGACGACAGTTATGCCGGATATGGCGTTCGTCGCGGACATAAGAGGCGTATGCAGCTGGGACGGCACTTTGGAAATCAGCTCTTTACCGAGGAACGCGGCGATAACAAATATAAAAACAAGTAGAATCGTATTCAATTTTCACCTCTTTATTCAATAAAACTTTTATGTATAATTTTTCTGTCCGAAGTTATAAGACATCCGCGCAGAATTTCATCTTCGGTATCCAAGCGGAAGGTTTTCTTTTCCGCGTCCCAAAAATGTTCAAGAAACGCGAATATGTTACCTGAAAACATTTTTGACGCGTCTATTGGAATGAAACGCTCCAGGCTGTCTCCGCCGATGATTCTGACGCCGTTATCAAGTATAACTTCCTTTTCCGGGTCCGAACCTTCGACATTTCCGCCTGTTTTAACCGCCATATCAATTATGATCGAGCCGCTCTTCATCTGCGCCGTCATATCCTTTGTAAGAAGAACCGGCGCTTTACGTCCGAAAACCTTCGCGGTTGTTATGACGACATCCGAATGGGCGCAGGCTTTTATCTGCCCTTTCCTCTGCAGTTCAATCTGTTCAGCGGTAAGCTCTTTCGCGTAACCCTGTTCGGTCTGTCCCATTTCGCCCAAATCTATTTTTATGAATTTCGCTCCAAGGGATTTAACCTGCTCTTCTACAACAGGGCGCGTATCAAAAGCTTCTACGCGAGCGCCCAGTCTTTTTGCAGTGGCGATCGCCTGCAGCCCCGCAACGCCGACACCGATGACAAAAACCCTCGCCGGAGTTATCGTTCCTGACGGAGTCATCATCATCGGGAATATTTTCGGCAGTTTGGAAGCTGCCAGAATAACTGCGTAATAGCCGGCAAGCGACGCCTGCGAGCTTTGGATATCCATCTTCTGGGCAAGGGTCGTTCTGGGTATCATCTCAAGACTGACGAGCTTGATTCCCGCTTCGGCATATCGCTTTATCGCATTTCTTTGATTAAAAACATCGAAGGAGCTGATGTGAAGGGTGTTTTCGCGGATGCCGCCTATGTCGTCGTTTTTATTGATTCGTACGATTATATTGCATAACTTATAACCCTCATCCGGCGATCTGACTATTTTTGCGCCCGCATTTGAATATTCGTCATCTGTATAACCGATTTTTTCACCCGCGCCGCTCTCAACCGTGATATCGTAACCCATTGTTGTCAGTGTTTTTATATCGCCGGGAACCAGCGCCGCGCGCGTTTCTTCCCGGACTGTCTCTCTGCACAAAAAAACTTTATTCATGCGGAAAATTATATTGTTTCACATAATTTCAATCAATCCCGATACTCAATGCCGGTCATTGATGTCTATATTGCTTTTTTCCAGTTTTCAAGATAAAATGCTCACATTCTACCTTAATAATGAGGATAAAAATGGCTGAAAAAAACAAAGTAATGATTGACGGTAATACCGCGGCTGCCTATGTGGCGCACGCGCTGAGCGAAGTAATCGCGATTTATCCGATTACCCCTTCCAGTGTCATGGGAGAACTTTCTGATGAATTTTCCGCCCAGGGACGCAAGAACATCTGGGGTACAATCCCTAATGTTGTAGAGATGCAGTCCGAAGCAGGCGCGGCTGCGGCTGTTCACGGGGCTCTTGCTACAGGAGCGCTTTCCACCACCTTTACTGCCTCTCAGGGGCTTTTATTGATGATTCCGACCATGTACAAGGTCGCAGGTGAGTTAACATCAACAGTTTTCCATATTTCAGCGCGCGCTCTGGCGACATCGAGCCTTTCGATTTTCGGCGATCATCAGGACGTAATGGCATGCCGCCAGACCGGATGGGCGCTTATGGCATCGAACAATGTTCAGGAAGTAATGGACCTTGCCTGTATTTCCCACGCGGCTTCCCTGCGTTCAAGGGTTCCTTTCCTCCATTTCTTTGACGGTTTCCGCACCAGTCATGAGCTTCAGAATGTATATGAAATCCCCTACGAAACAATGCACGAAATGATCGACGATGATCTTATCGTCGCCCACCGCGCAAGAGGTCTAACTCCGGAAAACCCGACAATCCGCGGAACCGCGCAAAATCCCGACACCTATTTCCAGAGCCGCGAAGGAGTGAATAAGTACTACGATAAAGTCGCTTCCATTGTGCAGACGGAAATGGATAAATATGCAAAACTGACAGGCCGCGCGTATCATATCTTTGATTACTACGGCGCGAAAGACGCGGAAAAAGTTATTATCATAATGGGTTCCGGCGCTGACACATGCGAAGAGACAATCGATTACTTTAACGGAAAGGGCGAGAAACTCGGTCTTGTTAAAGTCAGGCTTTTCCGTCCTTTCGACGCGAAGCTTTTTGTTAAAGCGCTTCCTTCGTCCGTAAAGTCAATCGCCGTTCTTGACCGCACTAAAGAGCCGGGAGCCCTGGGCGAGCCGCTCTACGAAGACGTGCGCACCGCAATCGCCGAAATACAGGCAGCAGGCGAGTTCAAGGCTAACCCGGTTGTTCTTGGCGGACGCTACGGGCTTGGTTCAAAAGAATTTACTCCCTCAATGGTTAAAGCTGTATTTGACAATCTTTCCGGCAAGAAGATCGCCAACTTCATCGTCGGTATCGAAGACGATGTACAGGGCAAGAGCCTTAACTATGATCATAATTTTGTTCTTGACGAAGAAGGATTAAGCGAAGCCCTGTTCTACGGTCTTGGCGCGGACGGCACTGTCGGCGCGAACAAGAACTCAATAAAAATCATAAGCGAAGCTAAACCTGAGCTTAACGCGCAGGCGTACTTCTCCTACGATTCAAAAAAATCAGGCGGCTTCACCGTTTCGCATCTTCGCTTTGGCAAAGGTTTAATCAGAAGACCATACCTTATTACTTCGGCGGACTTCCTTGCCTGTCATAAATTCTCCTATATGGAAATGTACGATATGCTGAAGAAAGTCAGACAGGGCGGCACCTTCCTTCTTAACAGTCCGTTCAAGGCTGCGGATGTCTGGAAAAATATTCCGGTGGAAGCGCAGCAGACCATCATCAATAAAAAACTGAAATTCTATGTGATAGACGCCGCTGAAATTGCGCGTAACACAGGAATGGGCAACCGCATCAACACGGTTATGCAGGCGGCTTATTTTAAAATTTCCGGCATATTGACCGAAGCCGACGCTGTAAAACGCATGAAGGAACATATTGAACATTCCTACGGAAAGAAAGGCGCCGATGTAGTTGAGAAAAACTATAAAACCGTAGACGCCGCGTTGAGCGCAGTGGAAGAAGTAAAATATCCTTCAGGCGCCGAAGGTAATATCCACATGAAAAAACCCTTTATTACGGCGAAGGACGATTCGCGCCATGACGCAAAATGGATACGCGATACATTGGGAACCATGTCGATACAGGAAGGAGACAGTCTTTCTGTCAGCAAGCTTCCCGAAGACGGAACCTTCCCGACCGCGACAACCCAGTATGAAAAAAGGTCGGTCGCAGAGCTTGTTCCTGTCTGGAACCCGGATGTCTGTATCCAGTGCGGAAACTGTTCCATGGTTTGTCCGCATGCCTGTATCCGCATGAAAAACTTAAGCGATGCTGACGCCGCAAAAGCGCCTAAGGGTTTTAAATCCGCAGCGATTAAACCCAAACCGGTAGACGGTCAGAAAGCGGCTCTTGCGATTTCCTGCGAAGACTGCATGGACTCAGGGGTATGCGGTCTTTGTATCAATATCTGCCCGATGTCAAAAGATTCAAGCAAGCCCTGCGCCCTTTCCAGAAAATCCTACGCTGACGATCACGAATTCCATGCTGAACAGGTCGATGTCTGGAACTATTTCCAGTCACTGCCTGAAACTCCGGCTGCAGGCGAACTTAATTCGCCCAAGGCGCTGGCTTACAAACGCCCGCTTTTTGAATTCTCAGGCGCATGCGGCGGCTGCGGGGAGACTCCGTATATCAAACTTATGTCGCAGCTCTTCGGAGATCGCGCTGTTATCGGCAACGCAACAGGATGTTCTTCAATCTACGGCGGAAACCTGCCGACCACTCCATATTGCAAGAGAGCGGACGGAAGGGGTCCTGTGTGGTGTAACAGCCTCTTTGAAGACACCGCCGAATTTACGCTTGGCTACCGCCTTACCTGCGACAAGCTTGCGATCCATGCCCGTGAAATGGCGGAGAAGGCGAAAAGTGAAGGTATCGCTTCAGCGATCATCGACAAACTGCTTGCGAACAATCAGGCTGATGACGCCGCGATTGAAGAGCAGCGTAAAAATGTTGACGAGCTCAAAGCCACGCTGAAAAAGGAATCAAAACCGACAGCGAAGCTTCTTCTTTCCCTTGCCGACCACTTTATTAAAAGGTCTGTTTGGGGATTTGGCGGCGACGGCTGGGCCTATGACATCGGTTTCGGCGGTCTTGACCATGTAATCGCTTCTGGAAAGAACGTAAACCTTCTCTGTATGGATACCGAAGTTTATTCCAACACAGGCGGCCAAATGTCAAAGGCGACTCCTGTCGGGGCGATTGCGAAATTTGCCTACTCTGGAAAAGAAGTTACTAAAAAAGACCTTGGCGCGATCGCCATGAGTTACGGTTATGTTTATGTCGCGAAAATCGCCCTTGGCGCGAATATGCCGCAGGTAATTAAGGCGTTCCGTGAAGCTGAGTCTTACAACGGCCCGTCGCTTATTATCGCCTACTCTCACTGTATCAACCACGGAATTGACATGAGCAAAGGTTTAGAGCAGCAAAAGGCGATTGTTTCATGCGGTCTGTGGCCTCTGTACCGTTACGATCCGCGGCTTAAGGAACAGGGAAAGAACCCCTTCCAGCTTGACTCAAAAGAGGCGACCACAAGCCTTGAAGACTTCATGTACAAGGAAGTCCGCTTCAAGAGCCTTAAGGCAGCCGATCCCGCCCGCGCAGACGCGCTGCTTAAAAAAGCGAAGGAGCATGCGGAACGCGTCTGGAAAGAGTACAAATACATCGCAGACAGACCGTTCTAGGGTTTTTAATTAAATCAAGAGGAAACTGCAAAATTTCAGTTTTTGCAATTTCCTCCAAATTGAGGAGTTGTCCCGAAACGGACAGCTCCTTTTTTGTTTGCCGGTTATCTGAAATGAATGTACAATTATTAATCAATTTAATAAAAACAGGAAATAATCATGAATTTTTATGGAAATGTAAATAAGGTTTTATACGGCGGAGATTATAATCCTGAACAATGGCCGAAAGAGATATGGAAAGAGGACATGCGTCTTTTTACTCTGGCGGGTATTGATGTTCTTACAATAAATGTTTTTAGCTGGGCAGCGCTTCAGCCGTCGGAAGATGAATATAATTTTTCAGTTCTTGATGAAATTATTGAAACAATTAGCGTGGCGGAAATGAAAATATGCCTTGCCACCGCGACAGCTACTCATCCTGCGTGGATGGCCCGCAGGTATCCAGAAATTCTCCGCGTGAATGCCGACGGTTCCAAACGCAAATTCGGAGACAGGGAAAATTCCTGCCCGAACAGCGGCATTTACCGCATGTACGCAGGCAGGCTGGCGCGGAAACTTGCAGAGCGTTACGGGAAACTTGAAAATATTATTGCATGGCACATATCAAATGAATTCAGCGGTTATTGCTACTGCGATAACTGCCAGAACGCGTTCCGGCAGTGGCTGAAAAAAAGGTATAAAACGCTGGAAACGTTAAACGCAGCATGGAACACTTCTTTCTGGGGGCATACATATCATGACTGGGAAGATATTGTCTCTCCAAGCTTCCTTGGAGGTGAATGGACGGGACATCAGCACCGTATTTCAGGCTCTTGTCAAATTCAATCAATTGATTACAGGCGTTTTTATTCCGACAGTCTTTTGGATTGTTATCTGGTTGAAGTCAGGGAACTAAGGGAAATAACTCCGCAGATTCCTGTGACAACAAATTTAATGGGAACATACTGGGATACTGATTATTTTAAATGGGGAAAGCACATGGATTTTATCGCATGGGACAATTACCCCTGGCCTGACTGCCCTTATACCCGCATTTCCATGAACCACGCGCTTATGCGCGGCTGCGGAAACGGAAAACCTTTTTCGCTTATGGAACAAACGCCAAGTGTTACAAACTGGCAGCCCTACAATTCGCTGAAACGTCCCGGTATTATGCGCCTTTGGAGCTATCAGGCGCTTGCTCACGGCTCGGATACCGTAATGTTTTTCCAGATGCGCCGCTCACGCGGCTGCTGCGAAAAATTCCACGGCGCTGTAATTGATCACTGCGGTAATGAAAACACAAGGGTGTTCCGTGAAGTAGCCGCTCTCGGCGAAGAACTTAAAAAACTAGGCGATGCGTTTCTGGACAGCCGCATTGTTTCGCAGACTGCTGTGCTTTACGACTGGGACAACTGGTGGGCAACGTCAATATCAGCCGGACCTACAATAGACATGAATTATCCCGAAGAAGTTTACCGGTATTATGACGCTCTTGCGAAACAGAATTATTCTGTTGATATCATAGGCGTTGACACAGCCCTTGATAATTATAAAATACTCTATGCGCCGTTACTCTACATGGTAAAACCCGGTTATGCGAAAAAACTGAAAAGATTCGTTAATAACGGCGGTATATTGCTTACAACTTATTTTTCCGGAATGACTGATGAACGCGATCTTGTTACCCAGGACGGTTATCCCGGCGAGCTTCGGGAGCTTTGCGGCATTTGGGTGGAAGAAACAGACGCTCTTCTTCCCGATCAAAAAAACGGTTTTGTGATTAAGGACGGCGAGCTTGCAGGAACATGGAAAGCGGAAATGCTCTGTGACATAATCCATCCTGAAGGAGCCGAGGTTATCGCGCTTTATGAAAGTGATTTTTATGCGGGGACTCCCGCTTTGTGCCGCAACAATTTCGGCAAGGGACAGGTGTGGTATTTCGGAGCAAGACCGCAGCAGGAGCTTCTTGATCGCGTAACAGCTTTGATTTGCGGCGGTCAGGAGATAAAACCTGTATTTCCCGTAACAGAAGGGATTGAAGCAGTCTGCCGTATAAAAGACGGAAAAGAATTTGTTTTTGTGTTAAATCACAATAAAAATGATATGAAAATTACTATCTCCGAAGCAAGCCGTGATATTATCACAAATAAAAAATTTGATGCTGATGAGTGTTTTTTGCTCCCGGCTGCCGGAGTTTTGATTCTTGTTAAAAATTAAATTACGGAGTTTAGCTTATGGATATTAAACAAAGTATCTCAGACGGTAAAACATTTCTTGGAATTGAACTTGGTTCCACGCGGGTCAAATCGATTTTAATTGATGAAAATTTTTCGCCGGTTGCATCCGGCAGCCATGACTGGGAAAATCTTTTGGAGGATGGCATTTGGACATATCGTCTTGATGATGTTTGGACTGCCGTTCAAAGCAGTTTTCGCAGTTTATCCCTCAATGTAAAGGAAAAATACGGGATCAATCTTGCCGCAGTCGGAGCAATCGGTATTTCCGCCATGATGCACGGCTACCTGGCTTTCGACGGGAACGGAAACCAGCTTGCGCAGTTTCGGACATGGCGCAACACAACAACTGAAAAAGCGGCAGCCGCGCTTACTGAAAATTTTCAATTTAATATTCCTCTTCGCTGGAGTGTTGCGCATCTTTATCAGGCAATTCTTGACGGGGAAAGCCATGTTAAGGACATTGATTTTATTACAACGCTTGCAGGTTTCGTTCACTGGAAACTGACAGGAAAAAAAGTTCTTGGCATAGGGGACGCTTCGGGAATGTTTCCTGTTGACGGCAAAATATTAAATTACGATTCGACGATGCTGGAAAGATTCTCGGCCCTTGCGTCTCCTTTTGGCTTTAACTGGAAAATTGAAAATATTCTTCCCTCTGTTCTGAATGCAGGTGAAAACGCAGGCTCGCTCACTGATGAAGGCGCAAAATTTCTGGCTCCTGATGGAAGCCTGAAAGCCGGTATCCTGTTTTGCCCGCCGGAGGGCGATGCAGGCACAGGTATGGTTGCGACTAACAGCGTTACGGAACGCACCGGAAATATTTCTGCCGGAACTTCCATATTCGCGATGATTGTTCTAGAAAAAGAATTGTCAAAGGTTTACCCCGAAATTGATATTGTCGCCACTCCGGCGGGCAGGAGCGCGGCAATGGTTCACTGCAACAACTGTACCTCGGATATTGACGCATGGGTTAAACTGTTTGGGGAGGTCGCCGCTGTTTCCGGCGCAAAAATCAGCAAAGCTTCTCTCTATGACGCGCTTTATGAAAAAGCGCTTGCTGCCGACACGGACTGCGGCGGGCTTGTCGCTTACAATTATTTCTCTGGAGAACCTCTTGCCGGAATTGATGAAGGGCGTCCTCTTTTCGCGCGTCTTGCGGACAGCAAATTTACCCTTGCCAATTTCATGAGAACGATTCTATTCTCGGCTTTCGGCGCTTTGAAATACGGCATGGATATTTTAACCATAAAAGAAAATGTCCGCGTCGACAGCCTTCTTGGTCACGGCGGTTTGTTCAAGACAAAAATTGTAGGACAGCGGCTCATGGCTGCCGCATTAAATACGCCTGTCTCTGTAATGGAAGCTTCAGCCGGAGAAGGAGGAGCATGGGGCATTGCGCTTTTGGCGGCGTTCATGTTTTTAAAAAATAATGAAAAATCCCAAACTTCACTGGATGAATTCCTTGCAGAAAAAGTTTTTGCCGGACTTGCAAGCGTAAAAATTTGTCCTAATGATAATGATTCGGAGAGTTTTAGAATTTTTATGGAACGCTACACCGCAGGATTAAAAATTGAAAAAGCTGCGGCAGAAAATCTTAAAAATTAACAGGAGGGTAACAATATGGATCTTAAAAAATTTGAGTATTGGTTTATTGTCGGAAGCCAGGATTTGTACGGTGATGAAACTTTAAGGCAGGTTGCGCAGCATGCAAGGATAATGACTGATGATTTTAATAAAGACCCGCAGCTTCCCGGCGCTGTTGTTTTAAAACCGACAGCTATAACGCCGGCGGGAATCCGCAGTCTTTTTGAAGAAGCTGCTGCATGTTCTGCCTGCGCCGGCATTATCACATGGATGCATACTTTCTCGCCGTCGAAGATGTGGATACAGGGGCTTGCGGTTAACCGTAAACCGCTTCTTCACCTTCACACTCAGTTCAACCGCGATATTCCCTGGGCTTCGATAGATATGGATTTTATGAATCTTAACCAGTCCGCTCACGGCGACAGGGAGCATGGTTACATTCATGCACGCATGAATCTGCCGCGTAAAATTGCCGCTGGTTTTTGGCAGGACAGCGAGCTGCGCCGCCGCATAGGCGTTTGGATGCGCGCTGCTGCCGCAAAACATGACGGCATGAATAAAGTAGTTCTGCGATTAGGCGACAATATGCGTGAGGTCGCAGTTACAGAAGGCGATAAGGTAGAAGCGCAGATGAAATTCGGCTGGCAGGTAAATACATGGGGCATAGGCGAACTTGCCGCGCGTTATGCGAAAATAAGCGATGCGCAGGCTGAGAAACTTGCGGAAGAATACGGAGTTTCCTATGAACTTGCCTCCGGGTTAAAACAGGCGGGCAAGGCAAGAAGCGCAATGCTTGAGCAGGCGAAGATCGAAATCGCGCTCAAGGAAATGTTTGAAACAGAAAACGCCGGAGCTTTTACTACAACTTTTCAGGATTTACACGGTTTACCGCAGCTTCCGGGGCTTGCCGCGCAGCGTCTGATGGAGCAGGGCTACGGTTTTGGAGCGGAGGGCGACTGGAAGCAGTCCATGCTGACACGCAGCGCTAAAGTAATGGCGGAAGGTCTGCCGGGCGGCGTTTCATTCATGGAAGATTACACTTATCACTTTGAAACCGGCAATGAAGCCGCTCTTGGCGCTCATATGCTGGAGATATGTCCGTCAATAGCAGAGGGTAAGCCGCGCATTGAAGTGTATCCGCTTGGAATTGGAGGCAAGGCTGATCCGGCGCGAATGGTGTTTAACGCCGCTCCCGGACAGGCGGTTCTTGCGACATTGATCGATCTTGGCAGCCGTTTCAGAATGATTGTGAATGAAATCGAAACAATAAAAATAACAAACGATATGCCGCGCCTGCCTGTCGCCCGCGCTCTCTGGAAGCCGTATCCGAATCTTTACGATGCCGCTGAATGCTGGATACTCTGCGGCGGAACCCATCACTCGGTGTATACAACAGCTCTTACTTCCGAATATTTCCGTGACTGGGCTGAAATGTGCGGCGTTGAGTTTGTGCTTATTGATAAAAACACAAACGTAAACAGATTGAAGGATGAACTTAAGTGGAGCGGCGCTTATTATGGACGCATTTAAAACATTACGGGAACAGGCTTATGAAGCGAATATGGAAATACAGCGCCGCAGTCTCGCAATCTATACATGGGGAAATTCTTCGGCGTTTGATCCGGACAGGGGAATATTCGCGATAAAGCCGTCAGGCGTTGAATACGGCGCGTTAACGCCGTATTCAATGGTATTGCTCGATCTTGACGGAAACATTGCCGGTGGAAAACTGAAACCTTCATCAGATACAAAGACACATCTTGTTTTATACCGAAATTTTCCCGGCGTTTGCGGTATTACCCATACTCACTCTCCATGTGCGGTAGCTTGGGCTCAGGCTAATAAACCGGTTCCGGTTTTCGGCACAACACACGCGGATCACTGCGCAAGGGAAATTCCCTGCACTGATTATATGAGCCCTGAAGCTGTCAAAAACAATTATGAACTTGAAACAGGTAATTTAATCGTTGATACTTTTAAAAAAAATAATCTTGCTCCCGCTCATATAAATATGGTTCTGGTTGCAGGACACGGTCCTTTTACGTGGGGAAAAAGCGCGGCTCTTTCAGTTTACAACAGCGTAATTCTGGAAGAGATATGCAAAATGGCTCTCTTCACGGCAGCGCTTGATCCGCTTGCAAAGCCTCTTCCTGAGCACATAACAAAAAAGCACTGGGAACGCAAACACGGACCGGATGCGTATTACGGACAGCGGTAATCAGGATATGACGCGCAGAAATATTTCTTTCTTTCTTTTTATTATCCTGTGCCTGTTATTTTTTTCCTGCGAAAAAAAAGCCGCCGAAACCAAAGGAATTATTCTCGGTTTTTCACAGATTGGAGCTGAAAGCGCCTGGCGCAACTGCAATACGCGCTCGGTGCAGGAAGCCGCCGCAGAAGCCGGAATACAGCTTTTATTTTTCAATGCAGAACAAAAACAGGAAAATCAGATTAAAGCTATTCGCTCTTTTATTGCCTATCAGGTTGATGTGATCGCCTTTGTGCCGATTGTTACCGACGGATGGGAAAATGTGCTGGAAGAAGCGAAGGAAGCCGGTATTCCGGTTCTTGTTTGTGACAGGGAAATTAATATTCAGGATGAAAGTCTTTACGCCGGATATTTGGGTACCAATATGCTTGTGCAGGGCAGAAGTTCAGCGGAATTTTTAATTAAAAAATATATTAATCCTGATACCGGCAAATTTTTCACAAGAAGAAATCAACCTGTAAGAATTGTGGAACTGCGCGGAACGGAAGGCTCTTCTCCGGCGATAATGAGAGCAAGGGGATTCAGGGAAGCTCTTGCGGAGTATCCTGAATTTGAAATTATTTACAGCGAATCAGGGGATTTTCTGCGTTCCAAAGGCTATGAGCTTATGTGCAATATACTGGAAGATAATATTGTTTTTGATGTCCTCTATTCACATAATGACGGAATGACTCTGGGAGCCATTGAAGCCATGAAAGAGCGCGGAATTAAAACAGACGAAGACATTGTTATTGTCAGCATTGACGCGGAACAGGCTGCTATTAACGCATTAATACGCGGAGATATTAACTGCGTGGTAGAGTGCAATCCCAAGCAGGGACCGGAAATCATCCGCTTGTCGCAGCTTCTTGCAAAAGGAGAAACCATACCGCGCATGATTTTTATGATTGAGGAAGTTTTTACCGAATGGGATGATGTATTAAATATCGGAACAAGAGGATATTGAGATGACCTGGCGTCAAATATTTACGGAGCGGATAAAAGCGTTCCTTATAAACGCCAGTATTATCAATACGATCAAGACATCCCATGTTGTTATCATAACTCTTTTGCTTGTTCCCCTGACGATGAGCGTCATTGTCATTTTTTATAACATATTCAGCTATGACCGGCTTATCAGAAATGTGGATAAGACAAACCGTTTAAATCAGGTTGTCAGAACAGAAGTTACCAATGAGCTTTGGGATATTGTAGCAGGCAATAAATCGTTTGCCTCAGGCAGCCAATACCGGATAATTAACAATATTAACCTGGAAATTCAAAATATCAGATATGCAACAGAGGATGTTCAAAACCGGCAAATTCTTGAAGTTGCCGAAAGAGCGATGCAGACGCTTTCGCGCTACGTTAACAGGCTTGGAATCCAGATGGAGAATAATTTTCCTGTTATTGAAAACGAACGGATGTTGGATGAAATCAGGGGAGTATCGGTTCTTGTTTCGGAGCTTCTGCAGGATTATATTGTAAGGGAAATTGAGTCGGCGGCGGCGGAAAACCAAAAAATAAAAACGCGCTTTGTAATTATAAGCATCATAGAAGCTGTTATAATTATTTTAGCTACTTTTTTTTCTGTATTTGTGAGAAAATCCGTTGCCGGAAGCGTTGATCGCTCAATAGGCTCTCTTGTTACGCTCTCTTCATCCATTGCCGAAGGAAATCTTGAAGCGAGAGCGGCTGTTCCCCGCGTGCAGGAGCTTGAAACGCTGACGGAAAACCTCAATATCATGGCCGATAAAATAAAAACGCTTATCGGCGAAAATATCACAAAACAGCGCAATCTGCAGAAGTCGGAAATGAGGGCGCTGCAGGCGCAGATTACGCCGCACTTTCTGTACAATACAATGGATTCAATCGTATGGCTTGCGGAAGGCAACAAGAGCGAGCAGGTTATTTCCATAACAAGGGCGTTTTCGGATTTTTTCAGAATATCGCTGAACCGCGGGGATGAATGGGTGCAGGTACAGGAAGAATTTAAACATATTGAAAGTTATCTGACAATACAGAAAATCCGTTACCGTGACATCTTTGATTACTCAATAGAATATGAACATGAGATGAAACATAAAATAATGTTGAAGCTGCTTCTGCAGCCGCTGGTGGAAAATGCCCTGTATCACGGCATAAAAAATAAAAGGGGGAGGGGAACCATTGCCATCAGGGGCTGGCAGGAAAACGGTTTCCTGAATTTCAGCGTTGCAGATAACGGTATCGGCATGACTGAGGCGCAGATTGCCTCTGTACAGGAACAGCTTGCCGGCAAAGCCGAATCGGAAAACCGCATTTACGGACTTTACAATGTAGCTAAAAGACTGGAATTGTATTACAACAGAGCGGATCTTTTAAGCATTAAAAGCGTCTACACAGAAGGCACTTCTGTGACGCTGCTGGTTCCTGAACCGGCTGCGGAAGCTTCGGTTTTTCCTGCGGAGGAAACGTAAATGTATAAAGTATTTCTGGCAGAAGATGAGATCGTTGTACGCGAAGGAATACGGAATAATATTCCGTGGGAGCAGACATCATATTCCCTGGCAGGAGAAGCTCCGGACGGAGAAATGGCGCTTTCCATGATTCAGGAGATAAAGCCGGATATATTAATTACAGATATCCGCATGCCTTTTATGGACGGTCTTACCCTTTCCAGGATTGTCAAGGAAACAATGCCCTGGATAAAAATAATCATTCTTTCGGGGCATGATGAATTTGAATACGCGAAAGAGGCTATTTCAATCGGCGTTGAGGAATATCTGCTCAAACCGGTTTCGTCCCAGGATATGCGGAAAACCCTGGATAAAATCGTTAAACGCATAGACGATGAAAAGAAAAAACTGCTCAGTATAGAAGATCTGATCGAAAGCGATATGTTTCTGACAAGACTGCGTTACGCGTCCAAAAAGGATATTGACAGGATAATCGGCGAATATACCGGGACCATGGAAAATAATTTTGATGAAATGACAGCTTATTTTATTTTCGGTGAAGTAATTATGGCTTCTTCGAAGATAGTTGAAGAAAGCGACGGAGATATTAATGAAATTGCGCCTTTTAAACTTGACAAAAAAGAGATACGAAGCCTTATATCATCCCGTGAAATCTTTTATGAAAAGCTGAAAAGTCTGTTAGCCGCTGTTATAGAATACCGTGATTCTCATACAGACAGCAGATACCGTTCAGTTATTGTTAAAGCGAAAGAATATATAAACAAGAATTTCGCTTCCGGGGGGGGGGTAGGTAGTATTTCTCTTTATTCCACCGCATCCTATGTAGGAATAAGCCCTAACCATTTAAGCGCCGTTTTTGTAAAGGAAACAGGCGAGAATTTTATCGAATACCTGACAAAAATACGGCTGGAAAAGGCAAAGCTGCTTCTGCAGAACACGGACATGAAAAGTTCCGACATTGCTTATGAAACAGGTTTTAACGATCCTCATTATTTCAGCCATATTTTCAAAAAAAACGTAGGTATATCGCCGAAAGAATACCGCCTTACTGTGTCCCGCCCGTCTTTCCAATCGTAAAAAATTTAACTTAAGTGCGTAAAATAATTCATGTACGAAATACGGGATCCCTTCATACCATTGCCTATATAAATTTTATTCATGGAGGAAAGTATGAAGAAGTTTTTAGTAGTTTTACTGATGCTCCTGGTAGCATCAGCGGTTTTCGCCGGCGGCAGCAGGGAAGCCTTGATCAAAGTTGGTATTGTTAATCTGCATCCATCCGAATCCGGTTATCGTGAGGCGAATGTGAAAGATATGGATAAAGTCTTTACCTCAGCAAACGGTTATCAGGCGTTTAAAGCCAATTACAACACGCTTAATGAACAGCTTGACGCTGCCAGGCAGTTTATTAACGACGGAGTAGACTATTTATTGATTTCAGCCGCTGACGCCAATGGCTGGGATTCAGTTCTCGCCGATGCCAAAAGAGCCGGCATCCCCGTGTTCCTGTTTGACCGTATGATTAACACAGCCCCGGAAAATTTTACAGCCGCTGTTATCTCTGATATGCAGAATCAGGGGAGAAACGCTGTTGCATGGATGGAAGCCCAAAATCGTTCCGGAGGATACAGAATTCTTCATATCCAGGGTCAGATCGGTTCCGCAGCCCAGATCGGCAGAACTCAGCCTTTGGATGCGGCGATTGCAAGACACGCCAACTGGTCGCTTGTACGCCGCGGTACAGGCGGTGACACATGGAGTGCAGACGAAGCGAAGAGGATTGTATCAGCTGCAATCGCCGCAAGAGAGAACTTCAATATCATCTATGCGGAGAATGACGGCATGGCTGAAGGCGCAATGAGAGCGCTGCAGGAAGCCGGCAGATCACATGGTGTAAACGGTGATGTCTGGATAATGGGCTTTGACTTTAATAAATTCGCCCTCAGGTATGTTATGAGCGGCGCATGGAATTTTAACGGTCAGTGCAGTCCTTTCCAGGCAGATGTAATTGATGGGTACATCAAGACACTGCGTGCAGGCCGCCCGCTGCATATTTCCTCCACCAATTGGCAGGCTTTTGGCAGAACTTATAACAATGTTTTCGTCAATCCTGAAATCGTCATTGACAACGCAAGAATCAACCAGGCTTTTATTAATCAATACGGACTTGGTGACTGAAGTTGCTAAAACTATTTTGGTAATTGTGAACCATATTTAAGAATTTGAATGTTAAAATCTGACGGTGCAGAGTAACGCATACCCTGCACCGTTTGATTGTATGGATTATGAATAATAAAGGCGGCAATGTTTAATGGAAAATGATTTTATCCTGTCCATGCGGAATATCAGCAAAGAATTTCCCGGGGTAAAGGCATTGACAAATGTAGATTTTACGCTTCGTAAAGGCGAAATTTGCGCTCTGATGGGCGAAAACGGAGCCGGCAAATCAACCTTGATTAAAGTTTTGACCGGTGTTTACCATAGGGATTCCGGTCAAATTAATATAGAAGGAATAAATAGACCTATAACAATAAAGTCTCCGCATGAAGCCCAGAATATGGGTATCAGTACAGTTTATCAGGAGATAACGCTCTGCCCCAATATTACTGTAGCAGAGAATATGTTTATCGGACGGGGTAATTACAATTTTGTAAATTGGCGCGTTATGGAAAAGAAGGCTAAGGAATTACTGGATAGTCTTGGTATTCCTGCAAAACCGAAGCAGCAGCTCTCAAATTGTTCATTGGCAGTGCAGCAAATGGTTGCGATTGCCCGTGCTGTCGACATGGAATGTAAAGTTCTGATACTGGATGAACCCACATCTTCACTTGACGAACAGGAAGTAGCAAAACTTTTTTCGCTTATGCGCGATCTCAAGGCGCGCGGAGTCGGCATTATATTTGTCACGCATTTTCTGGAACAGGTATACAAGATATGCGACACAATTACAGTACTGCGGAGCGGCGAGCTTGTCGGGAATTATACAACGAAGGATCTGCCTCCTGTAGAACTTATTGCCAAAATGATGGGAAAGGCTCTGAACGATTTATCAGAACTGCACAAGAAAGACAGTAAAGAGAGCGGTTTACCTTTTTACGCCGCGGCGGGACTTGCCAGCGCAGCCGGCGTTAAGCCTTATGACATCAAAGTCTACAAGGGTGAAGTAAACGGATTTGCCGGACTCCTCGGGTCAGGACGCAGCGAAAGCGTACGCGCGATTTTCGGCGCGGACAAGGTAACCGGCGGCAAGGTGAGCATAAACGGAAAATCTGTCAGTATAACAAAGCCCATTAATGCCATGAAGCAGGGAATTGGTTATCTTTCCGAAGATCGCAAAATCGACGGCATAATCGGTGATTTATCTGTTCGTGATAATATTATTCTTGCCCTTCAGGTAATGAAAGGTTTTTTCAGACCAATTCCCAAATCCGAGGCGGAAGCTTTTGCTGATGAGTATATTAAACTTTTAGGCATAAAAACCGCTTCAACAAATACACCGATTGGCTCATTATCAGGAGGAAACCAGCAAAAGGTCATATTGGCAAGATGGCTTCTGACGCATCCTGAATACTTAATTCTGGACGAGCCTACACGCGGCATTGATGTTGGCACCAAAGTAGATATACAAAAACTGGTGCTTAAACTTGCTGAAGAAGGCATGAGCATTACTTTCATTTCATCCGAAATTGAAGAGATGGTGCGCACCTGCTCCCGTTTGATTGTCATGAGGGATCGTAATGTAGTAGGCGGACTGGCAGGCAAACAGATAACGCAGGATAATATAATGCATACTATTGCCGGTACGGAGGGCGCATATAATGAGTAAGTCCCGGAGTGTTATAATAAAAATTGGCGCGAGATTTAATTTTATACTCATGCCCGCAGCCGTTTTACTGCTGTTACTGGGAATCAATATAATTGCGGATATTATAAGGCTTGGATTGCCTAACGCTTTTAACTTCTTCGTGATTGATTTTAAATTGAATACTCTTGGTTACCGGGTACTGGGCGGAAATCTTATCAGTATTTTAAACCTTGCATCCGAACTTGCGATTATCTCGATCGGGATGACGCTTGTAACCGCCTCTTCGCGCGGACAGGATATTGGTGTCGGTGCTGTTGCGGCTATCGCGGCGAGTGTTTTCGTATATGTAGTCCGGTTGAATTCAGATGTTACGCTGCTTTGGGTGCTTCTTGCTTTTGCGGCATGTGCCGCCGCCGCTATGCTTTGCGGCTTGTTTAACGGTACATTGGTTGCCAGGTTTAAAATACAGCCAATGATAGCGACTCTGATCATGTTTACATCCGGTCGTTCAATAGCCTATGCAATTAACGGCGGAGCGTCTCCAAAGGTTTTTGATGACATTACTTTACAAATCGGCGGCTTCATTCACGGTGTTCCTGTTCCAACCCCGATATTTATAGTGCTGCTGTATGGTTTAATATTTTTCCTGATCTTTAAGTTTACGAACCTGCGGCTGTATGTACAGTCGATAGGTATTAATGAAAAGTCCGCTTACCTGAACGGGATAAATCCTGTCGCGATAAAAATACTGACTTTTGTCATTGTCGGGTTTTGTGTCGCAGGCGCGGGAGTTATAAATGCCTGCAGAATGCAAAGGGTGGATCATCTGGCAATACTAGGCGGCATCGAAATGGATGCGATTTTGGCGGTCGCAATCGGCGGGAATTTATTGAGCGGCGGAAAATTCAGCATAATAGGCTCTTTATTCGGCGCTTACACAATCGAAACTTTAAACGTAACGCTGCTCAGGCTTGGAGTTTTACCCGAACCGATTAAGGTTTACAAAGCGACATTCATCATATTGCTTATGGTCTTAAGTTCGCCTGTTGTTAAAAGTTTTATTACCCAAATGTGGAACAGCTTAAGCGCAAAACACGGTTCTGTCATAAAGGAGGAGAATTAATATGCAAAATAATTCTTCTTCCAGTAAAATCAGCCAGCTTACAGATTCCAATCTTCTCCTGATGATTGCAATTTCCATTTTCATTATTTTATATGTGTCCGCAATGTTTTTTTTCGGCGGCAGCTTTGCCAGATTCCAGGGGTTATTTGATTTATTCAATAACAATGCGTCTCTGCTCATCCTTGCCTGCGCTCTAAGTATCGTAATGGTGGGAGGCGGCATTGATATCTCTGTCGGCGGTGTTGTTGCCCTGATTACCGCAGCATGCGCGGTTTATCTTGACTCCGGTTCAGGTAATATTTTTGTGTCTGTTTGTATTGCTTTGGGTATCGGTTTGACATTCGGGCTGGTTCAGGGTTTTTTGGTAGCATATATGAATGTGCAGCCGTTTATTATAACTTTAGCCGGCATGTTTTTTGCCAGGGGAATGGCAACTGTTATTACGGCAAACTCACATACGGTTAAACTGGAAAGTTTTGTTCAGCTTAGAAGTATCAGGCTGGAAATAAATTCTCTGGGTTATGTCGCCAGAAACGGCAATTTAATTCCCGCAACAATTGACATAGGGGTTTTTATCGCGTTATTTCTGGTGGTGATTATCGCCGTCGTTTTAAAGTGGACGAGGTTTGGGCGCAATTTATATGCTGTCGGCGGTAACAGCCAAAGCGCGCTGATGCTTGGTATTAATGTCAGACGTACCAGGTTCTATTCCTATGTAGTCTGCGGATTGCTTGCAGGTGTTGCAGGGTATGTTTTTCTTTTAAAAGCAGGCTCCGGTTATTCGCAACATGCCATGATTTTCGAAATGAGGGCTATTGCCGCGTCCATAATCGGCGGCACTATGTTAACCGGCGGTGTCGGTAATATTGTAGGTTCACCTATTGGCGTTTTGGTGTTAATGACGATTGAAACCATTGTCAGAGGTTCAGGGATAACTGCCGGCGGCAGGATATGGCTGCAGGATGTAACAACAGGAGTAATACTTTTCCTTGCGCTTGTGCTGCAAAGCATGATTCTCTCGTACCGCGGTAATGGCAGTTTCAAAAATAAAAAGATAACAAAAAAGGCTGACGTTCCGGAATAAAATTCCGGCAGTACGCGCAATTTCCTTTAATATCACCATAAATCTGAATTTTCTTCTCTAAAGATAATGAAACATACTGTTACTATTTATCATTGTGTTAGCTGAAACTTCAGCGGCGCATTAATTATTTTTACGGAGGGAAATTATGAAAAAATCGATGGGAATAGGATTGATTCTGTTTCTGATCTGCGGTTTCATGGTTTTTGCAGCCGGCAGCTCAGACAAGGAAAGAATTCAAATCACTTATTCATTCTGGGGAACTCCCGATGAAGCAAAAGAAGTGCAGACAGTTGCTGACAGGTTTAACAGACAGCAGGACAGAATACAGGTTACTGTCCGGCAGATTCCGCGTGATACCTATGAAGCAACCCTTACTACAATGGCTGTATCGGGAACGATGCCTGACTGCGGGATTCTTGCAGAAGGCGTAATTTTACAGTTTGCAAATGATGGTTTGCTGGCTGACGTATCGGGAATGTACGGTGCCAATGAATCAAAACCGCTTGACAGTCTTGCGTTCAGAAGTCCTGACAAAAAAATCGTAGCTTACTCTGTCGCAAACGAAATCCTTCTTCTCTATTACAACAGGGGAATGTTCGATAAAGCGGGAATCGCCTATCCGCCGGCATCCGCGAATAATGCATGGACATGGGATCAGTTTGTTGATGCCGCAAGAAGGCTGACAGTTGATTCTGCAGGGAGGAATCCAGGACAGGCAGGTTTTGATCGCAGCAGGATTGTGCAATACGGAGCAATGGTTGATACATTGAACTGGCAGCTTGAAGTCTGGGTGCTCAGTAACGGCGGCGGATTTTACAGCCCTGACGGCAAGGAAGTCTGGCTTAACAGAAATGAAACAATTGAAGCCATTCAGAGAGTCGCTGACCTTCATCTGGTTCACAATGTCGCTCCTCTTTCTCCCGGTCTCAGCGACGACGGCATTCAACGTTCGATAATCGCCGGCAATGTCGCAATGGCTACAGGCGGACAGTGGAATGTCGGCACTGCTTTGCATACATGGCGTGAAAGCAGTCCAAATAACGATTACGGTGTTGCGGTTCTTCCGTACATGAAGGAAAAAGTCACAATTAATACCGGGGGCGCGAACGTTGTGTTTGCGCAATCAAGAAACAAGGCTGCCGCGATGGAATTTCTTAAATGGTACGCAATGGAAGAAAATTCATGGGGTCTTATTGAAAGCGGCATTTGGATGCCTGTACTGTCAAAATTTTACACTAACGAAGCTGATACAAGAAAATGGGTTAATAATCCCGCTTTTCCGCCTTATGCCGAATATAAATCGGCTGTTGTTGATTACGCTGTTAGGTACGCGCGGCCGACCGCCTGGTACTATACTCCAAACACTGCTTCTGTTAACAATATCCTTTCATCAATTTTAGGTCCCGTCTGGACAGGTCAGCAGACTGCAAGAGCGGCTATCACCAACAATTTAACTGCGCTGCGAAATGCGCATGCGGGCAGGTAACAGTTTTTAAATTGGCGTCATTCATTGTGACTGGCGCCAATGGAGAACATTATGAAGAAAATGCAGGTTATATCCAGAGCAGCGGCTCAGGAAGCCCGCGCCGCGTATTTTTTTCTGATACCGGCGTTTCTTGGTCTTACAATTCTGACTTACGGTCCTCTTCTTGTGGTATTGGCATTAAGTTTTTCCAGATGGAGAGCCGGCGCTCCTGAACCAATTTTTAATGGATTGGAAAATTATATACGTCTTTTTACAGAAGATCATTTTTTTGTTGATTCAATTAAGGTAACGGCGTATTTTACTTTCATTTCCGTTATCGGTTCCATGATTTATTCGCTGGCTGTGGCAATGCTTCTTAACCGAAAGATACCTGCCAGAGGGTTTTTCCGCGCTGTTTTTTATGTTCCTTATGTATTGCCTGCGGTTGCTGTATATATAGGATGGTCATGGCTTTACGACAGCAATTTCGGTTTGTTTAATTTTATTTTAAGCGTATTAAATATTGATACAGTGCATTTTATCGCGGATACAAGATTTGTAGTGCCTTCGCTTGCAATAATCGCAGTATGGCTGTCCGGAAATCTTATTGTTATATTCCTTGCCGGATTGCAGAATGTTCCCCGCGTTTATTACGAAGCCGCGGAGATTGACGGTGCCAGTTCATGGCAGAGATTTTTGCATGTTACCATTCCGGGCATGTCGCCGATAATTTTTTATAATTTATTAATGGCTATAGTAACCAATATGCAGGTTGTAACGCCTGCGCTCGCATTAACCCGCGGTGGTCCCGGAAACTCATCCATGTTTATGACATTTCTCATGTACCGCAACGCCTTTATTGAAGGTCAGCTTGGCTATGCCAGCGCAATATCATTTATATTTTTTATAATTGTCGCGGTTTTTACAGCGATTATATTTATAACATCCAGGGAATGGGTGTTTTATGAGGGAGATAAATGAGTGCTTTCCGGAATCAACTGATACGAAAAAAAATATTCAATATCCTTGCCCTGGCAGCTACCATTGTAATTGCAGTTCTTGTTTTGTTTCCAATCTGGTGGATAATCCGCTCAAGCCTGATGAATAACGCGGAATTGTATAGTCTGCCTCCCTATCTTGTTCCGCCGTTTTGGCGCTTTTCAAATTATCCCAAGGCTCTCGGTTTTTTTCCTTTTTTCCGTTATTTCGTCAATACAATGATAATAATAACGCCTTCCGTTACATTCGGAACAATCACCGCAACATTCTGCGGTTACGCGTTCGCCCGATTAAGGTTTCCGTATAAAAAGATACTTTTCTCTCTGTGCGTTGGTTCGATGCTGCTGCCCAGCATGGTGACTTTGATACCGATTTATGTTATGTGGTCAAGAACTCCGTTTATAGGTACATACTGGCCGTTAATTCTGCCGTACCTTTGCGGCGGCGGCGCCTTTAATATTTTTCTTATCAGACAATTTATGCGAACCATTCCAAGGGAACTTGACGAAGCGGCAATAATTGACGGAGCCGGATACTGGACAATACTGGTCAGGATCATTTTACCGTCAGTAAAACCGGCGATGATTGTAGTAGCTTTGCTTTTATTTATAATTTTGTGGAATGATCTTTTACAGCAGACAATTTATATACAATCTGTAGAAAAATTTACTATCGCTATTGGTTTAACCCAGTTTAAAGGCGCATTAATGCAGGACTGGGTAATGCTTATGTGCGCAACCTGTATGGCTTTTATTCCGGGAATTGTTTTCTTTTTAATTGGACAAAAATATTTCATAGAAGGTATTGTTTTAACCGGAATGAAAAGTTAAATTTAAGGATCAACAGGGAGTTTAACAATGAAGCAATCGATACCTCTTTCTTCTATCAGGATAAATGATTCTTATTGGGACAGATATATCCAATTAATTCCGCAGAAGGTTATTCCGTATCAATGGGAAGTTTTGAATGACCGTCAGAGCGGAGCTGTTCCCAGTTACTGCATAAAAAATTTCCGTATTGCCGCCGGCGAAGGGAAAGGCAGACATCAGGGAATGGTTTTTCAAGATTCTGACGCCGCTAAATGGCTGGAAGCCGCGGCATACAGCCTTGCAAACCATCCCGACCCCAAACTTGAAAAAACCGCCGATGAATTGATTGCGCTCATTGGCCGCGCTCAGGGAGAAGACGGATATTTCAATACTTACTTTACCCTTAACTGTCCTGAAGATAAATGGCAAAACCTTACAGAAGGTCATGAACTTTACTGCGCCGGGCATTTGATCGAAGCCGCTGCCGCTTATTTTGAAACGACAGGAAAAAGACCTCTTCTCGATATTGCGCGCCGTTTCGCAGACCTTATCTGTAAAACATTCGGAGAAGCTGAAGGGCAGATACATGGTTATCCGGGACATCCTGAAATTGAACTTGCGCTTGTCAGGCTATACCGTGTAACAGGCGAAAAAAAATATCTTGAAATGTCAAAATATTTTGTTGAGACGAGGGGAGGGCAGCCGAATTATTTTCTGGAAGAAAAAAAACGTCCCGGCTTTAAACATATCTTCGGAGATTCATTTGGTTTTGAACCGAGATACTTCCAGTCGCATCTTCCAGTGCGGCAGCAGGATACTGCTGAAGGTCATGCCGTTCGCGCCCTGTATTTATACTGCGCGATGGCGGATTTGGCTGATGAATACAATGACTCAGAGCTTCTTGAACGCTGCCGTATACTCTGGAACAATATTGTGGAAAAACGAATGTATGTTACAGGAAGCGTCGGATCATCGGGTCATCTGGAACGTTTCACAGTCGATTATGATCTGCCTAACGATTCAAATTATTCAGAGACATGCGCCTCAATCGCCCTTGCAATGTTCGGACAGCGAATGGCAAAAACGACAGGAGACGCATCTTTTTTTGATACAGTGGAACTTGCCCTTTACAATTCTGTCAGAAGCGGAATATCGCTTGACGGTGATAAATATTTTTATGTTAACCCGATGGAGGTCTGGCCGGAAGTCTGCATCGATCATGTTTCAAAATCGCATATTAAACCCGTGCGCCAGAAATGGTTTGACTGCGCCTGCTGTCCGACAAATGTGGCGCGGACTTTTACAAGCCTTGGACAGTACATCTATTTTATGGAACGTGATGAAATATTTATCAATATTTTTATTCAAAACGAAGTTTCTTTTGAAGTCAGCGGAAAAAAGGCAAGTCTTTATCTTACAACCGATTATCCAAAAAGCGGCAATGTAAAAATCAAAGTCAAAGCTGATGATACCGTTATAACGCTGAATATCAGAATTCCCTCTTTTGCCTCCGACTATGCAGTAAAAGTAAACGGCAGCGCCGCGCCGGGAGAAAGAAGAAATAATTATTACCGTTTAGTTAATGTTAAAAATGATGATGAAATATCTGTTATGTTTTCCGTCAAGCCGCGTCTCATTTTCGCCAATCCGAAAGTGCATTATAACTGCGGAAAAGTAGCGATTGCCCGTGGTCCTGAAATTTTTTGTCTGGAAGAATGCGACAACAGTGAAGACTTAACTTCCCTTTCACTTGACACAGAAAAACCGTTAGTTGAATGCTGGCGTGAAGATTTATTGGGTGGAATTATGACCATAAAGGCAAAAGGGAAGAAACAAATAACGCCGGATGATCCTTCTTCGTTCTCGGAAAATTTTTTTCCGCAGTTTCAGGATGCTGATATTACCGCTGTTCCTTACGGGTTCTGGTGCAACCGCTCGCCCGGTGAAATGCTGGTATGGATAAGGGCAATGTCAATTTAAAGCGTTTTACCGGGCCTGACCAAAACCGGTATGCTTAAAAACCCGTGTTTTTCCGTTATCCACCGTCCGCCCTTTACTGTCTCTCCTGTTATAAGCTGTTTCCATTCTCCTTCCGGCAGATAGTAGGTTACTTCATTATCCTCGCTGAAAACAGGCGCTACAAGCAAATCCGGTCCCAGCATATACTGGCGGTCAATGTACGCGCAGGCAGGATCATCAGGGAATTCAAGGAACATTGCACGTAACACAGGAATGCCCTTTTCATGCGCTTCTTTGGACGTCTTTATAATGTACGGCATTATGCGTATTTTCAATTCCGTAAAAAAACGGCAGACATCAGCGGATTCTTCGTCAACGCTCCACGGTACGCGGTAGGAGCTGCTGCCGTGCAGTCGTGAATGAGACGACAGCAAACCGAATGCGAGCCAGCGTTTAAACAGGGCGGCATTGGGGATGCCTTCAAATCCGCCGATGTCATGGCTCCAGAAACCAAAACCGGAAAGGCACAGCGATAAACCGCCGCGCAATGTTTCCGCCATCGCTTCGAAAGTTGATTCGCAGTCTCCGCCCCAGTGAAGCGGGAAGCGCTGTCCGCCTGTTGTTGCCGAACGCGCGAACAATACCGCTTCGCCCTTTCCATATTTTCTCTCCAAAAGTTCGAATACCGCTTTATTGTATAAATATGAATATAAATTATGATGCCTTTGCGGATCCCCTCCGTCAAAATATACAGCGTCTTCCGGAATTCTTTCGCCGAAATCTGTCTTGAAGCAATCAACTCCCATTTCCATCAATTTTTCAAGATAACCGCTGTACCACCTTACCGCGTCCGGATTTGTGAAGTCCGTGATTGCCATTCCCGCCTGCCACAGATCTGTCTGGTAAACGCTGCCGTCTCTGTTCTTCAGAAAGTATCCGTTTTTTTTCCCTTCTTCAAAAAGAATTGAACGTTGGGCGATGTATGGATTAATCCATACGCAGATTTTTATTCCCTTTGCTTTTATCCGCGACAGCATTCCTTTTGGATCAGGGAATGTTTCCCTATCCCATGTGAAATCGCACCAGTTAAATCCCTTCATCCAGAAACAGTCAAAGTGAAAAACTGAAAGCGGTATTTTCCTCTCTTCCATACCGTCAATAAAACTCATTACGGTTTTTTCATCGTATGATGTTGTAAACGATGTTGAGAGCCACAGACCGAAACTCCATTCAGGCGGCATTGCCGGTCTTCCTGTCAGCGCTGTATAACGCTCAAGTATTGTTTTTGGATCGGGTCCGTATATGATAAAATATTCCAGGATTTCACCGCTTACGCAGAACTGAACGCGCGCCGTTTTCTCGCTTCCGATTTCCAGCGATACCCTTCCCGGGTCGTTAATAAAGACGCCGTAACCCTTGTTTGTCATGTAAAAAGGAATGTTTTTGTACGCCTGCTCGCTTGCGGTGCCTCCGTCCGCGTTCCAGATGTCAACGGTTTGTCCGTTTTTCACAAACGGTCCGAAACGTTCGCCAAGCCCGTAAACCAGTTCGCCGACAGCCAGGGATAATTCGTCTTTGATATACGGGGTTTGAGTTTTATACGGACCTTTTTCGCGCCTGATCATGTATCCGGTGGAGCGAAACAGGTTTTTTGTCAGGACTTTTCCTCTTCCTTCAAAAACAGGATTCCAGTTTTGATTTATTCCGGCAGTAACTGTTAATTCCCCGCTTTTAAGCGAGGCTTCTTTATCCGTTATGTTAATTACAGGCTTTAAACCCGGATCAGTTTCAAGCTGGAACCTTTTTATATTATCAGCGCCTCCCTCAAAATGGGAAACTCTCACCTTTATTATATTTGACATGGGACTTGAATATCTTATTGTGAGAAGCTGGGCGTTTAACGTATCTCCCCTGTGGCTAATGGGTTTTTCCGGAGCATAAACAACAAGTTCATTTCCCTGCTGCTGCGCTTCATAAACGCACACGGCAAAATGAGCTTCTATGTCCTCTTTTATCATCCAATAACCGTTGGTAAATTTCATTTTTATCTCCCTGAAGCTGTTTTAACATCAATTTTATAACAACCGTTGTAAATTTTCCCGATTACAAAGTTTATACAGTATTATTTTGAAAATATCCAGTTTGATTATTGGCTGATTTTAGTAGACTTGCCGCTTAATATCGTTTAAAATTATGGCGTATGCGTTTGAATTGTTCTGAAACTCCGGTTTTTGAATAAATCCAATAAAAATTAAAATTTTTACAGGATTATCTGGATATGAAAACGATTTTTGTTGTTGATGACAGTGACACCAATTTGTCAATGGCTGAGGCGGCGCTGGAAGACCAATACCGTGTTATGACAATGCCTTCCGCCGCCAAAATGTTTCTGCTTCTTGAAAAAATAATGCCTGATTTGATCCTTCTTGATATTGAAATGCCCGAAACAGACGGATTTCAGGCGCTTAAACAATTAAAGTCCCGCGATATATGGGCGAGCATTCCTGTAATGTTTCTGACCGGCCGCACTGACGCCGCCGTGGAAGTTCTTGGTTTTGAGCTTGGAGCGATTGATTTTGTCACAAAACCTTTTTCCGCTCCTGTTCTTTTAAACAGGATCAAATCTCATCTTGATATTGATGAAATAATCCGCGCGCGGACAGCGCAGCTTCACAGGCTGCAAAACAGCATTGTTTCTGTTTTGGCGAATATGGTCGAAAACAGGGACAAGGGAACAGGCGGTCACATTGAAAGAACTTCAGCGTATATAAAAATACTGATAAGCCAAATGAGAGAACGCGGCGTTTATACTGATGATATTTATGACTGGGATGATGAAAAAATTATTTCATCCGCGCGTATGCATGATCTCGGCAAAATTTCCATCACTGATGTTATTGTAAATAAACCCGGGAAATTGACAGACGATGAATATGAAGTCATGAAAACCCACGCGCAGGAAGGAGAGCGGATTATTGATGAAATCATCGCTCAAACCGGCGAAGGAGAATTCCTGCGCAACGCGAGGCTTTTTGCAGGGTGCCATCATGAGCGCTGGGACGGAAAAGGTTACCCGCATGGTTATAAAGGCGATGAAATTCCGCTGCAGGGACGCATAATGGCAATTGTTGACGTTTATGACGCGCTTGTTTCCGAGCGCTCATATAAAAAAGCGTTTACCGATGAAGAAGCGGTATCAATTATAATGCAGAATGCGGGTACACATTACGATCCTAAAATTGCGCAGGTTTTTTACGAATCAAGAGATCTTTTCAGGATGGTCAGGGAGCATATCTAATCGTGCGCTTTTTTTTTCGGAAATTGCATAAATTTTTTTCGGGATATGCACAAGCGCTTCTGGTTTTAATTGTATTCGCACTGATGGTTGCCTCCAGTTATTATTATGTAAGCAGAGCAGAGCGAAGCCACCTGAGAAGAGAGGCATATAACGCAATTCTTTTTGCTGAAACCAATATAATAATGAAAATACAGGAAGCCAGAACATTATTGGGCGGTATTTCCGAAACAATACGCTCAATGGTAATACTGGGCGAGAGCAGCGATGCTGTTGGTAATTTCCTTGGTTTTATCAATAATTATGTGCAGAATAATAACGGAGAGGATCTGTCGGGAGCTGTTGCCTTTTACGGTTTTTTTGATGTTTATAACGGGGCTTTTCTTACCGGATCGGATGACTGGGAAATGCCTGACGGTTTTAATCCTGTAAACCGCCCGTGGTATTCAGGCGCGGTCAGCGCGGCAGGCTCAATTGCCGTTTCAGACCCTTATATAAGCGCATACACCGGCAGGACTTCCATTACTATCTCCCGCCGGATTTTTAACGGAGACGGAACCGCTCTGGGTATTATCTGCTATGAATTAAAACTGGATAAAATCACACAGCAGGCTGTTGACGCGCGATTAACTGAATCCGGTTATGGATTTTTGGTAAATGACAATTATGATATTATCGCTCACCCGAATTCCGGCTTTATGGGTGTGCCCTTCAAGGAAGCAAACAACGGTATTTTCCTGCAGTTTGATGAGTTTATGAAGACAGGTTATGTTACTGAAGCGACAACGACTAATTACAACGGCGACAACTCCATAACTTTCTTTAAGGAACTTCAGAATGGGTGGTTTATGGGACTTGTAACGCCCAGAGATGATTATTTTGAAAGTTCAAGAACAATATTTTTTATTCTTGCTGCATTGGGAGTTTTTTTTGCGTTTCTTTTAATACTGATGCTTTTTCGCTATGCAAGGGAAAAAGACAGGCTTGACAGGCAGATAAAAATTGTAAACGAGCAGCATTCGCGGCTGTTGGATACGGTAAATAAAGCTGCCGCCATTCTTCTTACAAATGATGATCGGGAAGAATTTGAAACGGCGCTCTTAAAATGTTTTGATCTTATCGGACATTGTCTTGATATTGACAGGGTGCAAATTTGGCGTAATGAAATAATTGATAAAGAGCCGCATTTTATTCTGGGTTATGAATGGCTCAGCGATTACGGAAAAGAGTGTAATTCAATACCCGGCGATCTTGATTTCCCCCGCATGATGAAAAAAAAATGGGGAATTCATTTTCTTCGCGGTAAATATATAAACGCTCTTGTCAGAGAACTGCCGCAGGATAATCAGTCTTTTTTGAATCAATATAATATAAAAACTATCGTTATTCTGCCGATGTTTCTGGCTGGTGAATTTTGGGGATTTTTCAGCATTTGCGACTGCCGTAAAGAGCGGAAATTATCAGATGAGGAAATCAGCATACTGACATCTGCGGGATTGATGATGAGCAGCGCCGTTAACCGGAATATGCAGACTGTAAAGATGCGCGAGTCGGAAGAACGTACGCAGATCATGCTTGACGCCGCTCCGTTATGCACAATTTTCTGGGATAGCAGTTTAAAACTTATTGACTGTAATCAGGAAGCGGTCAATATGTTCGGTCTTTCAGGTAAAAATGAACTATTGGAAAAGTTTATTACGCTTTCTCCTGAGTTCCAGCCTGACGGAATTCCATCCGGGGAAAAAGGTTCAATGCTCATAAGAAAAGCGCTTGATGAAGGTTATTCCCGTTTTGAATGGATGCACCAGAAAGAAGACGGCGTTCCGATTCCGGCGGATATCACCTGTATCCGCGTTAAATACAAGGGAGAATTTACAGTTACCGAATATATCAGGGACTTGCGCGAACAGAAAGCAATGGTGAAGGAAATGCGGAAGGCGGAAATCGCCGAAGAAAGCAGCAAGGCGAAGAGCGATTTCCTTGCAAGAATGAGCCATGAAATCCGCACGCCCATGAACGCGATACTCGGCATCACAGAAATTCAGCTTCAGGACGAGACGCATCCGCAGATAACCCATGAAGCGTTCGAGCGAATTTACAGTTCAGGCAGCCTCCTGCTCGGAATTATTAATGATATTCTTGATCTGTCCAAGATAGAAGCGGGCAAGCTTATTTTAAATCCGGTTAAATATGACATTGCCAGCCTTATTCATGACAGTGTCCAGTTGATCATCATGCGGTACGAAAGCAAGCCCATCGAATTTGTTTTAAAGGTTAATGAAAATATTCCGCTGACTCTTATCGGCGATGAACTTCGCATTAAACAGATTTTAAATAATATTCTTTCCAATGCGTTTAAATACACCCAGGAAGGAACTGTTACGCTTTCGGTTTACCCGGAATCTCTTTCAGATACGGACAATAATTCAATTGTAAATTTAATATTTATTATCCGGGATACAGGCCAGGGAATGACGCAGGAACAGATAAAAAAGCTTGGCACTGAATACGCGCGTTTCAATATGGAAGCAAACCGCAATACAGAAGGCGCGGGGCTTGGAATGAATATCACCCAAAACCTGATTCATCTGATGAATGGAAGTTTTTCAGTTGACAGTACTCCGGGAAAAGGTTCTGTTTTTACTATTTGTCTGCCACAGCAATTTATCGGTTCTTCGATCATCGGCGCGGAGCTTGCGGACAATTTGATGCAGTTAAATCTTGACAACAAACTGCGGATTCATTCCCTGCAGATGAAAAGGGAATACATGCCTTATGGGCGCGTTTTAATTGTAGATGATGTGGAGACAAATCTTTATGTTGCAAGGGGTCTTATGGCTCCTTACGGGTTATCAATAGAAACAGTGGTCAGCGGCTTTGACGCCATTGATAAAATCAGGGAAGGTTCCCAATATGATATAATTTTTATGGATCACATGATGCCGAGAATGGACGGCATCGAAGCTGTAAAAATCATCCGGAACCTTGGATATACGCAGCCTATTATTGCGTTAACTGCAAATGCCCTGACCGGGCAATCTCAAATATTTCTGGATAACGGCTTTGATGATTTTATTTCCAAACCAATTGATCTTCGTCAGTTAAATCTTGTGCTTAATAAATTTATCCGCGATAAATACCCGTCCGAAGTGCTTGAAATGGCAAGCAGAATTAAAAACAATATGCTTACCCATAATGAAAAGAAACATATTGTTGATCATCAATTGGCGGAAGTTTTTGTAAGGGACGCCAGAAAATCCCTTGATGTGCTGGAAGCGATTTATTGCAACAAGTGCCGCAGGGCTGACGATTTATCCGTATTTATTATTAATATTCATTCCATGAAAAGCGCTCTTGCAAATATCGGAGAAGAGAATCTTGCCGCAGATGCGTTAAGGCTTGAACAGGCGGGAAGGGAACAGAATGTCAATATGGTTTTGAACGAGCTGCCTTCTTTTCTTGAGCTTTTAGGTTTGATAATTGACAGGCTTGAACCAATGGATGAAGCTGTCACTGAAAACACTGTTTCGGGAAACAATCAATATTTAAAGGAAAATCTTCTTTCCATTAAAAAAGCGTGTGAGCTGCTGGACAAAAAAAGCGCAAAAGACATACTTAAGGAAACAAGGCAGATGAAATGGTCTTTTAAAACAAAAAAACAATTAAGCGATATAGCCGAATTCCTGCTTCACAGCGAGTTCGATGAAGCTGTCAAATCAATTGATGATTATTTGAAGCAGATTTAAAGATAGAAATAATATATTTATCCATTAAAATATTTTCCAAAGCAGCGGCTTGAGATCTCATCAATATGGAATATTCCGCTGTAAGGGCAAGACATTTTTCCGCATCTTCTGCTGTGTAGCGTTTGGCGGCTGCGGCGTAATTATCCTTTTGCATTGGAGATAAAATGCCTATTTTTTTTAATTCAAAAGAATCGGGATTTCCCGATTCTTCAGACAATGCAATATAATCGCCGAGCTTTCTGAAACTCCATGCTAGACCTGCAAAGATACTCTGGGAGCTTTCCTTTGACATGAGCATTACGGACATGGATTCAAGGGATTTTGTCATATCTCCCGAGGCGATCCTGGAAAAAAGTGTAAAAGCGGATTCTTCCCTGTTATGCGAAATCCATCTGTCTATGTCCTTGGGATTTACAGGTCTGTCTTTCGGCAGAAAGCCGATAAGACGCGAACACTCCTGTCTTAACGCTGATGTGTTATTCTCTACCAGTTCAAGAATTACGCTGATGCCGTCCCTGTCAATTTCATAACCTTCGTTTTTAAAAAATTGCCGCACCCATTCGTTTTTTTCCCTTTCAAACAGTTCATAAAAAACCTGTTTGTTTGTTTTCGGAACTCCCGCTTTCATTAAGGCGTCTTCAAGTCCTGAAGCAAGCTTATTTTCATCGGAAATAAAAACAAGAGCTGCGCTTTCTTCCATGTTTTTTACGCAGGAAGAAAGAATTTCCATTTCGTCTTTTTTCTTTATAAACTCCGCGTTTTTTACGATAACAATGCGTTTTTCGTTAAAAAGGTTCATGTTCTGCAAAGTATCGGCTATTGTGCCGGCAGGGGTTTCATTTGCGTAAAAATTGAATTTTTCCGCGCCCTTAAATTTTTTTTCTGCAGAATCGAGCGCGTCCTGTTTTTTCCCCAATTCAGGACCCAGAAAAATAAATACGTTTTTTTGGACGGAAGCCATTTCAATAATTACGGATTATTCCGGACAGCCGTCCGATAATTTTTACATCCTGACTGTATATTGGCTTATATGAAGGATTTTCCGCCTGTAATCTGATTCTTGTACTTTCCCTGAAGAAACGTTTCAGTGTTACGGCTTCGTCAATTACGGCGACCGCTATCTCTCCGTTACGGACAGTGTTTTGCTTTTCAATTATCGCGGTATCGCCTTCAAGTATTCCGGCTCCCGACATTGAATCTCCCCTTACTTTAAGAGCGAAATACTTTCTGTTTTTCCGCAAGAGGGAACGATGCATAATAATATTTCCGTCAAAATTTTCTTCCGCCATAACCGGAATACCTGCGGCAACGCTCCCAAGAAGTGGAATTTCCACCATTTGCGAAGATTCCTCCGGAATTACATGGGTTAATCCCATTGTACGCGGGCGCTTGTCTGCATGTTTGAGAAAACCTTTTTTCCGCAGCGCTGTAATGTGATCATGGGCTCCCTTGACAGAAATGGAATAATTATCGGCAATTTCCCTTATGGTCGGCGGATATGAATTCTTCTTGATATAATCCGAAATAAAGGAAAGGACATCCTTCTGGCGTTCTGTCAGTTCTTTCATGTTCACTCCTGTTCTTTCCGGTTTTCGCCGGAAATTTATTCATGGCTCCTGTTTGCTGCTCTTTTTTGATAACACAGGTATATTATATTTCTTCAGTTTGGCATGGAGGTTACTTGGATAAATGCCGATAGCCTCAGCTGTTCTGGAAATTATACCATTGTTTTTTGAAAGTTGGAACTCTAAATAATTCTTTTCAAAATTTTCCCTTGCTTCATTAAAATTCAAGTTATTGAGGTTTTCATTAAAACCGGCATGTTCAGTATTTGAAGTTTTTTTGCTTTTTTTGTCAAGTAATTTTTCCAAATCGTCCACTGTAATAACATTTCCCTGATGCATTACATTAATGCGTTCAGCCAGATTTTTCAGCTCTCTAACGTTTCCCGGCCAGTCATGGGACATTAAAAATTCATGGGCGCCTTCACCCAGAGTTATTTCTTTTTTAAGCTGTTCAAGGAAATGGTGCAGTAAAAGCGGAATGTCCTCAAGCCTTTCCCTCAGCGGCGGAACATGTATATTAATTACATTTAACCTGAAAAATAAATCCCGCCTGAATCTCCCTTCCTCGCACGCTTTTTCAAGGTCCTGATTGGTTGCGGCAATGATACGCACATCGGTATCTATCGTTTTTTCGCCGCCCAGCCTTTCTATCTTTTGTTCCTGAATAACGCGCAGAACTTTTGCCTGCGCTGAAAGACTCATATCTCCGATTTCATCAAGAAATAAAGTTCCCCTGTGAGCCAGTTCAAAGCGTCCTTTGCGCGATGAAACCGCGTCTGTAAAAGCGCCTTTTTCATGTCCGAAAAGTTCGCTTTCTATTAACGCATCCGGTATTGCGGCGCAGTTAACATCCACAAACGGATTATCAAAACGCCCTGAACGCTGGTGAATTGCCCTTGCAATAACTTCTTTTCCGGCTCCGTTTTCGCCTGTAATCATGATACGGGCGTCGCTTTCAGCCGCCTGCTTTACAAGTTCGCGTATATTTCTTATTGCCGCGCTGCTGCCGATTAAATTATCATCTGTAAATTTGCTGCATTTTCTTAACTTTTTATTTTCTTCCTTTAATTTTTTAATTGCGATCGCGTTTCTGCATATTGTCAGGATTCTGTCAAGAGAAAGAGGTTTCTCAAGAAAATCGAAAACTCCGAGTTTAACAGCCCTGACTGCCATATCAATATTCGCATGTCCTGATATCATTATTATTTCAATTGCCGGCCATTCCTTTCTGATTTTTTCCAGAGCTTCAATGCCGCCAAGCCTTGGCAGCAGTACATCAAGAAAAACAATATCTATTATTTCATTGTTAAGAAGTTCGATGCCTGTAACAGCGTCTTCCGCCGTGAAAACTTTATATTTTTCATCTTCAAGGATTGAGGCAAGAGTATGCCTTATTCCAGGCTCGTCATCGATTATTAGTATTGCAGACATCATTCCGCCATCTCAGCCGGCAAGTCTATGTAAAAAATTGTACCCATGCCTTCCGCTGAATCAAACCAGATTGCGCCGCCGTGATCGTTTACAATTCGTTCAACAATCGGCAGCCCGAGTCCCGTTCCGGATTCCTTTGTCGTAAAGTAGGGAGTGAAAACGAAGTGGCTCTCTTCTTCGTTTATGCCTTTCCCCGAATCTTTTATGCTGATTCTGCAGTAATTAATTTCGCGTTTTTTTACAAGGTCTGTGCGGATTTCAATTAATCCTGAACCATTCATTGCGTCAATCGCGTTTATTACAAGGTTTGTGAGAATCTGCAAAAGCCTGTTTTTATCTATTTTAATCAGGAAATTTGATTCCACATATTCAAAATTGAAATTAACCGCAGGATATGAATTTGAATATGTGTTTATCACTTCTTCAATCGGTTCTTTCAGGGTCGTCCAGCTTTTTGAAGGTTCCACCGGTTTTGACAATGTTCTGAATTCGTTAAGCAAATTTGAAAGTCCTTCGGTTTCCTGAATGATTGCCATCATGGAACTTTCCAGAATTTCTCCGATTCTTTCCGGTTCATTCTGCCACCTGCGCAGGATCCGTTCAGCCGAAAGCTTAATCGGCGTCAGCGGATTTTTTATTTCATGCGCAAGCTGCTGCGCCATATTTTGCCAGATTGATATTTTTTCGCTTTTAACAAGAGCTGCGCGCGACTTTTCCAAATCCTGAACCATTGCGTTAAACGACCGTATCAAAAGCCCGAGTTCATCATTGCGGCGCGAGAGTATCTGGATTGAAAAATTGCCTTCTGCAACCCTGCGCGTCGCTTCAGTCAATTCAATGATGGGGTGGGTAATCCGCCGCGTGAATGAAATCGCAATGATAACCGTCATCAGCAGGGTTGGAAGGAGGAATACCACGTAGTAATATAAAAGAAGCGATCTTATATGTTCCCTTAACAGGTTTATTTTTTCAAACCGTAGCGCCTGATTTTCCAGAACGTCTTTTCCCCAGTCAAAATCACCACCCAAATCGTAACTGATTACGCGGGCAGTAACCTGCGTCGGTCTTTGCACATAACGGATTGTATTGTCGTCGCGCGGCAGTTCTCTCGGCGGAAATCCGCTTTCAGGAGAAAGCAGGGAGGGAAGGTGCATTTGTTCATCACCTGTAAAGAGCGTCTCCATCCAGTCATCGCCTGAATGACGGAATTCCTGAACAGCGGAGATTTTTTGCGGCAGCCGCGCGCCGATGCGGGAAAAATCGTTCTGCCGGAGGATATTTTCAAAATGCTCCATGTGAAGCGAATAGTTGTCAGCGACAAAACTGTTTGCCGCTCTTGTTGAGGAACTACTGTCAATGCTGTTCCAGAAACGGACAATTTGATTTAACGCGGTTGTTGTTATCAGCGTGATCGGAGTTGTTGAAAAAAGAACAATAACAATAAAATAAGCCAACAGCCTTGCGTTGAATTTGCTTCCCGGGCGGCGCAGTATAATATCTGTGAAGAGTGAAAATACGGAAATCCCCAGAATAATAAATAAAACAGCCGGGATTGTAAAGAATACTATAAGGTTAAGCTGACCCGGCACCTGTCCGTTCTGAAGAGTGTCAATAAAAAAATTCCGCGAGAAAAGAACTGTAAGAACGCATAAAAGCGAATAGATGAGTATCAGAACCCGCACTTTAATTATTGAATATTCAGGGCGTGTTTTGCTTGTTTTCATCCGGCACCCGATAATTTTATTGGCTTAATTTTTATTTCCATAATAATTTTTTCTGTTTTAATCACTCTTCTTCGAATTTGGATTCAAATAATCTGGCTATCGCTTCGACTGCCGCTTCTTCGTCTTCTCCTTCCGCGATTACTTTTAATTCCGTTCCGTAAGATGCGCCTAGAGTAATAATACCCATGATGGATTTAGCGTTTATCATGTCGTTGTTTTTTTTTATATAAATATTCGACCTGAAATTTTTTGTTGTCTGCACCAGAAGCGCTGAAGGACGCGCATGAATGCCTGCTCTGTTGATTACTGTAATTGTTCTTTCAGTCATTTTTCATCCTATATGACGTCATCCTGTCCGAAAAAGACCGAGCGGGCGGCGTCGCTTTCAATCCACTTAAGGATATTCCTGTTGAATTCCTTGCCTGCATGATAACCCATGGATTTCAACCTTTCATTCATAGCGGCTGTTTCGATTATTATTGGGATGTTTCTGCCGGGTTTCACCGGTATTAATAATTTTGGAATATTGACACCCAATAACTCGGTTGTTTGATCCTCCGTTCCAAAACGATTGTAATTCATGCTGGAATCCCATTCTTCAAGTTCGACTACAAGCTGTATTTCGTTGCGATCCCTGATTGCCCTTACCCCGAAAAGGTGGGTAATATTGATGATTCCCAGCCCGCGGATTTCCATATGATGCCCTATAATTTTGTTTGCCCCTGCTCCCATCAGCGTATTTCCGTATATGCAGTTAATTTCAACAACATCATCAGCGATAAGCCGGTGGCCGCGGTGGATTAGTTCAAGGGCTGTTTCGCTTTTTCCAACCCCTGAATCCCCCTGAATCAAAATGCCAAGTCCGAAAACTTCTACAAGCACTCCGTGGATAATTTGGCGCGGAGAAAAAATTCTTGATAAAATCCTCATTATTCTCGCGGAAAAATCCGCCGAACCAAGTTCGGTTTGTAAAATCGGGCAATGGGCGTTTTCCGCTATTTCAAAAAAATCCTTATGCGGAGTCAGGTTATGTGTAAATATGCAGCAGGGCATCGCATAACTGAACATTTCTTCGATGGTATCGGTTTTTCCTTCATTTTCCAGCCGTCTTAAAAACGCGGCTTCTCCCCTTCCAAAGAGTTGAATGCGCTGATATGCGAAATCCTCAAAAAATCCCATAATGGCGCCCATCGGTCTGTTTAAATCCGGTATATCAACTACTCTTCCAAGACCCTTTCTGCCGCCTATGCAGCGCAAATTTAGGGAATTGTGTTCCTTCAAATCAAGATCAATAAGGTCGAGTACAGTAAAAGCCCTGTCCGCCATGCCTCCATTTTACAGGATATTTTCATGCTGTGCAACGGTTGGCATTATCGCGATTTTTTCATATAGTTAGAAGAGCCTTTTCCAAAACTCGGTTAGTTTTGGAAAAGGTTTTGGAAAAACTGTCTTATAAAGACAGTTTTTCATTTAAATCTAAGGAAGCTTTTCCAAAAACTGAAGTTTTGGAAAAGCCTCAGAAGACAAAACCTATTTTGGAGAAATTATGCGTGTTTTTAATTTTTCACCCGGACCTTCGGCTCTTCCGCTTCCTGTTCTTGAAAAGGCAGCTTCTGAAATGCCGGATGTAAACGGTACAGGTCAGTCGGTAATGGAGATGAGCCATCGTTCCGGGGATTTCAAACCTGTTTTTGAAAAAACGGAATCACTTCTCAGGGAATTAATGGGAATACCCACCAACTATAAAGTTTTATTTTTACAGGGCGGAGCGTCGCTTCAGTTTTCCATGGTTCCCCTTAACCTCGCCGCAGGCGATAAACCCGGCGTAGGAAAGAAAGCCGCCTATATTGATACCGGTATTTGGGCTGATAAAGCCTTTAAAGAAGCAAAAAAATACGCTCATGCGGAAGTCAGAGCAAGTTCCAAAGATAAAGCCTACGCTTATATCCCGTCCGCTCCAGCGCCGGCGGGCGATGACGCTTATTATCATATTACATTTAACAACACGATTGTCGGCACCAAATGGGATTCAATTCCCGATACAGGAGATGTCCCTCTTGTTTCGGATATTTCAAGCTGTATTCTCTCAGAGCCGATGGACGTAGGCAAATTCGGCATTCTCTACGCCGGCGCGCAGAAGAACCTTGGTCCTGCGGGAACAACAGTTGTAATTATCCGCGAAAATTTGATTGGTAAAGCGCCTGACTGGACGCCTGCACTGCTGCGTTATGACATCCATGCAGACGAAGGTTCGATGTACAACACGCCGCCCTGCTACGGCATTTATATAATCGGGCTTGTTCTTGAATGGTTAAAAAATCTTGGCGGCGTTGAGCAAATCGGAAAATTAAACCGCGAGAAAGCTGACCTTTTTTATTATTACCTTGATAATTCCAGAATGTTTTACTCTCCTGTCGACAAAAAATTCCGCAGCCTTATGAATATCCCTTTTGTTACAAGAGAGCGGGATGAAGCGAAAAAGAGCGGACTTGAAACCCGTTTTGTAAAAGAAGCGGCGGCGGCAGGTCTTGTCAATCTTGCAGGTCACCGTCTTGTCGGCGGCATGAGGGCAAGCATATACAACGCAATGCCCATTGAAGGCGTAAAGGCGTTGATTGATTTCATGAAAAAATTTGAAGGTTAAAAAGGTAAAATATGTTTCGCATTCAAACATTAAATAAAATTGCGTCTATAGGACTTGATCTTTTTCCGCGTGATAAATACGAAGTTTCAAGCGATATGGCAAATCCTGACGCCATTCTTGTCCGCAGCGCGGACATGAACAGCATGGATATTCCGTCTTCTGTGTTTGCGATTGCGAGAGCCGGAGCGGGATACAATAACATTCCCGTTTCTCGCTGCAGCGAGAACGGAATAGTGGTGTTCAATACTCCGGGAGCGAACGCCAACGCTGTCAAGGAGTTGACACTTGCCGCGCTTTTAATGGCTTCCCGTGACATTGTCGGCGGGGTGAACTGGGCTTCTTCATTGGCGGGAAAAAACGACGTTCCTGATCTTGTAGAGAAAGAGAAATCGAAATTTACAGGTCCTGAATTGCAGGGTAAAACCCTCGGCGTTATCGGTCTTGGTTCCATCGGGGTTATGGTCGCAAATGACGCGATATCTCTTGGCATGAAAGTAACAGGATTTGATCCTTACATCTCTGTTGATGCGGCATGGCATCTTTCAAGCTCTGTTGCCCGCGCTGACACTCTGGAAAGTCTGTTAACAAAAGCCGATTATGTTACGCTGCATCTTCCGCTTGGCGACGCGACAAAGGGTCTTCTTGATGCGGATAAATTCCGAATCATGAAAAAAGGCGCGCGTATAATAAACTTTTCCCGCGCGGCCCTTGTCAAGGATAAGGATATAATTGAGGCGTTAAACAGCGAAAGGCTGAGCGTTTATGTCACCGATTTTCCGAATGGAGAGCTTTTGTCATGTAAAAAAGTAGTCGGTATTCCTCATCTTGGCGCATCGACTCCTGAAGCCGAAGATAACTGCGCGGTAATGGCGGTTAAACAGGTTATGGATTTTCTGGAAACCGGAACAGTGCGCAATTCGGTTAATTTTCCGCGTTGTAAACTGGAACGGCGGGCTGCGCACAGACTGCTGGTTGTAAACAGGAATATCCCCAATATGGTCGGACAGATAACAACCAATCTTGCGAAGGCGGGTATAAATATCATGGATTTGATCAACCATCACCGTGAAGATTACGGCTTTAACATTATTGACACTGAACATCAAATTTCTGATTCTGTGATGGAACAAATACGGAAAGTAGACGGAATTATCAGAGTCAGAGCGGTCGGAAAATAAATTTTTTCTATCTGTTCAGCCGGACTTTAATTTCTGTTTCTCCGCTTTGATTGTCATTGTAAATCAACAAGAGTTGTTCTTCCTTGCTGTATTCACAGCGTAATGCAGTTTCGGCGACAGGCGAATCGCCGAATGTTTCTGAAGGCAGATAGATGACGCTCGGCGCTTTGATTTGTTTATCCGCGCTGAAGCAAAAGGAAAAAATTTTCCGCTTTCTGTCCCAGTTAAAAGACAGAAGCTTGCCTGCGGTTGCCATCGGGTACGGACGCTTCCAGCCGGCGGCGGCTCTTTCTTTGCCTTCGGAAAAAATAGAGAGGTCTTCATCATTCCAGTTATCTCCGCTTCTGTTTGTATTGCCTACGGTGTAATTCCAGATTGTCGAATGAAGCAGGTTAGCGTCAACTGCGTCGTAATACATTGAAAGCGCTTTTTCGTGAAGCGAATAATCGCCGTTTTTAAAGCCTTTGCGGTTATTGATGTCAAAGGCAAGTCCGAATTCCCCAAGAAGGCAGGGCATGTTTCCCATCTTTTTATTTGTCCAGCCAATCCCTTTTGCGAGATTTTCAGTAAAACATTTGACAGCTTTTTTTTCTCCGAATACAGGTTTTCTTGTATCTACATTGATCGTAAACCATGAACGAAAACTTTTTGTAAAAAGCGAAAACCCGTCGTACCAGTGAAATGCGTTTAACGTATTGGATGGATCCTCCCTGTTCCATGAAGGATGCGATTCTTCCTTTGCGCAGTCCGGCAGACCTTCAATAAAAAAAAACGAGCGTTCTTCAGTATCTTTCATGGCGCTTATGTATTTTACAAGGAACGGCTTGAGGAAATCATCCGCGAAAATAACTCTTTGTCCCCTGTATTTGGCGAAGTGATCCGGTTTTAAAAGTTCTGGCTTTCCTCCGCCGTCCTGCCAAACTCCCGCCTGTTTCCACGGGCAGCAATAACCTTCCCTAAAAAGTGAAATGCCTTTTTCGTTAATTATTTCATAATGACTGACAAACCTACCGTACGAACTTAAAGTGTAAACAGGAATTTTTTGCGTATAACCTGAAGTTGCAAGAATTGACTGCCAGGGAGATGGTCTTTGCCCTGACGGTATTAAAACATTTTCCGGATTTTTAAGATTTTGGTGTCCGATTAAACCGTTATGCGGTTCATTCATTGTTCCCCATCCGGCAATTGCCGCGCAGTTCTTAAGGCGGCGTTTTACATGGCAGAAAGCTGCCGTATAACGGTTTTGCAGCCAGTCCTGGACATTTTCTCCTTCCACTTGCAAATCGGGAGCGAATGCGCGCCCTGCGTAAAATAAACTGAACATCACCGCCGCCGCATAACGGTTGTAGTTGCTTGGCCATATCATTTTCGGGTATGGTTTTCCTTCAGGGTATTTTTTGCTTTTATTGTGCATGCTGTAACGCTGGCGGGTAATGGCGGCTCCGCTGGAGTCCATCATGTCCAAATCCATCCCCAGTTTTTCCATTGTCCACGCAGGCGCGCCGTCGCCGCCTGTCCATCTGCTCCAGACATCCTGATGGGGATCGATAAACACGGAAATCCCTTCTTTTTCCGCAGCAAGTAAAATTTTTCTCAGATACGCAAGATAAGCCTCATCGTAAATTCCGGGGCCTTCGTGTTCAACTGCTTCCCATGTTACAAGAAGCCGCAGGAATGTCATTCCCGATTTTTTCAGGCGTTTAAAATGGTTTTCCGCTTCTTCCAGAGGGAAAGGTCTGCCGATAAACGAAACATTATTTTTTCTGTCCAGAAAGGAGGGAAGGATTTCTTCGCCGTTTTTACAAAGGGGAATTTTTGAATCTCCACCCAGATTCACCCCGCGCAGGATTAACTCCCTTCCTTCATCGTCTGTAATGATATTGTTTTTTATTTGCATTTATACCCCTTTAAGCAGGGATTATTCCGCCAGAATTTTAAGGACTTCCTCAGGCGTTTTCGCTTTAAGTATTTCTTCGCGTTTTTCGGAGCTTTTGAACAACAAACTGACTTCGGCAAGGAATTGAAGATGCGGACCTGTTTTTTCCACAGGAGAAAGAGTCATGATGAAGATTCTGCACGGCTGGTGATCAAGCGAATCAAAATCTACGGGTTTTTCAGAGACGCCGATACATGCCACTAAATCCTGAATCGAAGGGCATTTACCGTGCGGGATTGCGATACCGTGTTTCATACCGGTGGACATTTTTTCTTCCCTGTCCATTACCGCGCTTAACGCGGCTCCCCTGTCATTTATTTTCCCGGCGCTTACAAGAATATCAAGGAGTTCGTTTATTATTTCATTCTTTGTAACGCCTTTCAAATTTAGATTTATTGTTTCCGTATCAAGTACTGTCTTAAGGTTCATAATATTGGAATCTTACCTTGAAAATTTTATAAAGTCAATGAGCCGTCCAGGAAAATAACGAGGCTTTGTATTTCTTTTAAATAAATTGAGCCGCGCAGGATTCGAACCTCCGACCACCGCCTTAAAAGGGCGATGCTCTACCGACTGAGCTAGCGGCCCAAATCTGATCCATAAAAACCGATCAGAATATGTAAGATATATAAAAATTATCAAAAAAAATCAAGAGGCTGACGATAAGGAGCTTAACCTTTGACCGCTCCCGCCATCATGCCCTTAATAAGTTTATCCTGACCGATAATGTAAAGTAGAATTATCGGCAGGGAGGTAAGGAAAAGCAGGGTCATAATCAACGGTATGTTTATGCCGTATTGTCCCTGATACTGCCAAACAGCCAGAGGCAGGGTATAGGAGCGTGTGCTTTGGGTAAGGGTCATGGCAAAAACAAATTCATTCCATATCATTACGCCGTTGTATATTGCCAGAGTCGCAAGCCCTGGTTTTGACAGAGGTAGAATAATTTTGAAAAATGTTGAAAATTTTCCGCAGCCGTCTATTTCGGCAGCTTCTTCCATTTCCCGGGAAATCGTCTGCATAAAACTTGTTAATATAAATACCGATATCGGCAAATTAAAGGCAACATTGGGTCCTATGAGAGCGAATATTGAATCGTATATGCGGAAATTTATTGACATAACGAATACAGGAATCAGGGTAATATGAATGGGAATTGACATCGCGGCAACGATGGCGCTGTATATTAATCTGTTGAATTTAAAACGCATTCTTGAAAGGGGATATGCGGCAAAAGAACTGAACATAAGCAGCAAAGTCAATGAAATGATGATAACCAAAACGCTGTTTATAAAGTAATTATGGAATCCGCTGGTTAATACATTTATATAATTGGAGAAATGTATTCGTTCGGGAAGCTTAAAAAGACTGCCCATTATAAATTCACCCTGAGACTTAAAAGTAGTGAAAATCTGAAAGATAAACGGCGCAACGGCGATAATAAGCCAAATAACGGCAAAAATAAAAATTAATATCCTGAATAATGATAATTTTCTTTTCATAAATTAATAATCATTCGCTTTTTGATTTAGTACGGTGATCACGACAAGGGCTATTATTGTGATTAAAATAAACATCCCCGAAGCGACTGTGGAACCATACCCCATATTAAAACTGACAAAAGACGCTTTGTACATGTAAGTCGCCATAACTTCTGTCGCGACTCCGGGACCGCCGCGTGTCATAACCCAGACAAGGTCAAAATATTTCAATGAGCCGATAATGGAGAGCGTCATTCCCGTAATAATTGTTGGACGCAGCAGTGGCAGAGATATCCGCCAAAAATACTGATCCTGCGTAGCGCCGTCTATGCTGGCAGCCTCATAAAGTTCTTCCGGTATTGTTCCGTATGCCGCAAGGTAGAGAACCATATAGAAAGGAATATACTGCCAACAGACAATTCCGATGACTGTGTAAAGGGCGGCTTTCGGGTTTCCAAAAAGATCTACTGCGCCTCCGCCTAAAAGTTTGGATATTGAACCAAATATGCCGTAATGCGAATCCAAAGAAAATTTAAAAAGAATACCGATTACTACAGCGGAAAGCAGGTACGGAAAAAACCATAAAATCTTAAATAAAACGGCTTTTTTCCCGTGGAAGTCAAGGAATGTAGCCAACAGCATGGCAAAAGGAATCTGGAAAACAAGGGACAAAAGCATGATTTTTACATTATTAAAAAAAGATTGCCAGAAATTTATGTCCTTAATCAATGTAATCCAGTTGGCAAGACCGGTAAAGGTTTTGTTTCGCCCCATGCTTCTCCAATCCATAGTACTGTTGATAAAAGAATTGATGATGGGATAGAGGATGTAAACAACCATGATAAGCAAAGCCGGCAGTAAAAAAACTGTCGCCGCAATACGAACTGAGTATTGCCTGGCGCTGTGCAGCGAACGAATTTTACTGCCAGCCATTAGCCTATCTGTTCCTTCTCAGGTAAGCCTGCTGCGCAGTCTGGAGTTCCTGGGCTGCGGCTTCAGGAGTTTTGGTGCGGGCAAAGAGTTCCTGGCTGGTTATCAAATGGACCTGAGCTACTTCCGGCGACAGGGACTGGTCATACCAGAGTTGTACATCCGGCGCGTTATTGACCTGATTCAAAATATCCTGGGATATCGGATTAGTGACCTGTACGCCTTTAACCGGCGGGATTTTCCCGTCAGCAATCATTTCCTTTACACCCTGGTCATCCAACAGGAAGGTAAGAAATTCAAACGCTTTGGCGGGATTTTTAGATGAAGCGCTAACGTGATAGAAGTTATCGCCTACTGAACCAACCACTGATGCAGGATTTCCTGTGCCTTCTTCAACACGCGGGAATGAAAAAATTCCCATCTTCGCATAAAAATCGGGGCTTTCACTTTGTGCCTGTGAGACGAACCAGCTTCCCATCAGGAGCATTGCCGCTTCTCCCCTGTACAGAGGCGTGCGTGCCTGAGCGGCATCCCAATCAAGACCGTTAAAGCCCTGAATAAAGTAGTTTTTGCCAGCCCATTCCGAAATCTTTCGTCCCGCATAAATGAACGCAGGATCGGTAAAGTTGCCAGAACCGTCAACCGCTTTAATGAAAGGCTGGGTTCCGCCGTAACGGGTTGCCAGATACATGAAATACATTGAACCTGTCCACCTGGTAAGGTTGGCTAAGCTGAACGGAGTTATGTTGTTGCGTAATAAGGTATCGCATACTGTTTCAAGTTCGCGGATTGTTGTCGGAACACGCAGGTTTAATCTCTGGAATATCTCCTTATTGTAATATATGGTTGCAAGGGCGATATTTGTTGTAGGGACACCATAATTTTTTCCATTGTATGTACCCTGGGCAACCCCCGCCGGCAGTAATTTATCCCTGAATGCCGGATTTGCGTTCATGTAGGAAGTAAGATCAACAATTTGGTTATTATTTACATATTCAAACATTGGTCCGCCTGTCCATGAAAAAAACAGGTCAGGAGCTTTTCCCGCAGCCATAGCCACCGCAAGCCTCTGTTTGTATGTATCGTTCATAACAGTTACAACATTGATCTTGATATCAGGATTGGCTTTTTCAAAACGGGCTTTCGCACGGTTGAATATCGCAGGACCATCCCCTTCGGCTTGACAATGCCAGATTTCAATAGTCTCCTTGCCGCCGCCGGCAAACGCAAATGATGCGGCTATTAAAATCAAGCCAATCAAAAGAATTTTTTTCATTTTTCCCTCCTAAAAAGACATGGAAATAACCAATGCCCAAAACAAAATCAAACAACGTTTGAATGTCCTCACAGGACGCTGCTTTGATAGCATTTTTTCAGCGTTTCATTATACATTTAATTTTTAAAAAGCAACAGTGTTCCGGAGAAAAATGTCCCTATACAGCCGATCTGTTTTTTAAATCATTTTCTTTCTTTTCGATTTGATCCTTTATGGCGGCAAGTTCGTCATATAAGGTTCTTATTTCAGTTGTTTCGCGGCTGATAACTTCTTGATTCTTGTCTGCGAATAAAATATAGACTTCGTTGCCAAGGCGGGTCAGAAGTTTCTGCGCCTGACCTTCAAGTTGTTTTATGTCCCACATTAGAATACCACGCTCACTGAGATCCTGCGCTTTAGCTCCCGCTTTGGCAGCTAGGTCTTTGGACGCGCTCCAGCCCTGTTCCAGTTTTTCTTTCATACTCTCGCCAAAAGTCATAATCACTCCTCCTATTTTCTTTTTATTCCCAGGATGGTCAGATCATCGTACTGCTCATCTTCATTAACATGAGTATAATACATATACGCGTCATTATCAGGATATTCTGCGGTATTTGAACAATATCTTCTGTACTGTTGAAAGTGGTTTTTCAGGAATGTATCGACTTTTTTATCCACCAGAAAACGGGCTTCTTCGTCTGCTTTAGGGTTTTTATAACAGCGGAACATTTTTTCCGCCGATACCATCGCCATAATTACTTCCTCTACTTTTCCTTCGCAGGTAGAAAAATCAAACTGAAGTTCCGCTTCTCCTTCCGGATTATGGTGCTTCTTCAATGTATAAATATCCTTTGCCATTACCGCGTTTATTATGTCTTCTACGCGCTGCGGTGTCATTTCTTCATTGGCTTGTCCGCTTTGATGGTTTTCATGCGGAGTGTCAACAGAACCTTCAGTGCAGTTTATTTCCCTGAATTCACTGTCCCGGAATTTGCGTTTTGCTTCTTCAATGCCGTCAGTGTAGAGTAGAAGGATATCGCCGTGATCAATTGTAATGGTCTGCACTGAATATCCGCAGGTTGCTTCTATCATGGAATTGGGAAGTGCGCCCGCGGCTGGAGTCTCGGGCAGCGTTATTGTTTTTACCCTGCCTTCCGAAGCGTCGTAAAGATGAACAATATTATCGCCTGCGTTGCAGAAGCGGACAACTCCGGTTTTGGAATCGAAAATACAAAGGGTGAAGGCTGCAAACCGTCCCTTAAAGCCAAGCACTTCAATAAAATCATTGATATGATAAACTACTTCCTCTATGTGCATTCCTCTGGCATCAGGTTTCCATTGTTTAAAGTGGTTAATAAACATTGTCGCAACCTGAATCATGATAAAAGCCGCAGGAATTCCCTTTCCGGCGACATCGCATTTTATGACAGCATAAAAACGCCCGTCCAAATCTTTAAAATCAAAATAATCTCCAGATACACCCTTTGCGCCCTCGTAATATCCAAAGAAGTCCAGGTCTTCTGTGTTTTTAAAGCCGCTTGTTTGCTTATTCCCGCTTGAGTCAAGGTCAAGCGGAATAAACTTTTTCTGGATTTCTTTCCCGATTAAAAGATCGGAAGCCGCGAGCGCCGCCTTGACAAGCCCGTGCGTCATATCGTTGATTGTGCTGCCAAGTATTGCAATTTCATCTTTGGTTTTGATGTTAATGTCGATGCCTGCAAGTTTTTTCTTGTCTTCCGTATCGCGGATTATTTCGATATGATTTGTCAGTTTTTTTATTGGCTTTATAATTAATGTTGAGAGGATGAGAGCGCCGGCAATTCCGATTAAAAGCGCGGCAAGGGATGTAATTAAAATTGTGCGCAGAAGGGTTTCCCTTTGCATCGCAGTCATCATGTGATACATGGGCGCAGAAATGCTTATGACTGTCAAAAGAGCAAGCCCGATTGTAAACGCGCTGAGTTTAAAACGAAGACCTTTTCCTCTTTTTTGCATTCCCGCTGTTTTTTGTTTTTTTTTCTTTAGCGCCAAATCTCCTGTAAAGATCGCAAGCGCCTTCTGCCTGATCGCCGTTTTTTCTGTAATATTTCCGCCGATACCTTTGATTGCAGCCAGTATTCCAAGAATGAAGAATGCCGCCAGTACAATCGCAAGCAAAGCAGCCGGATTAATTACAAAATCCTGTATTGTCAATAAAAGTCTCCATTCTATTACTTTTTTCGGCGGAATACGCGGTAGTTTATGTTCGGGAAAATATTGTGCCTTCGTTCAAGAGACGTCAGCCATTCAGTGCTGATGTAGTTGCTTCCAAGCGCTTCGTAAATCGTGGTGAAATTTCTTAGCGCTCCTTCAGCCTGGTTACGCGCATATTCAGTTGATTCCTGCCTGTACAGCAGATACGGCCAGTCGGATGACTGAGATAAAAGTATTTCGCGCGCCGCTTGATTTAAAGCCCGTTCTTTAAGACCTGTATCATCGGGGAAGCGTTCTGCAAGTTCTGTCATTCGTTCCATGGAGCGCATAAGATGGCGGTATATCCAGTCATTTGATACATCCAGCCATGTTTCCGCAAAGCCGTTAACGCCGCAGGATGAAAACTCAGGAGCGGTAATCTGTATGGAAGAATTATTCTGTTTAAATAAATACTCGCTTGGGGTTATAAATTTGAAATCCCTGTAGCCGCCCGCCATGCGGAATAATGCTTCAATAAACTGCGGACATTCGTACCATAATTTGCCTGAATTATCAGCGTTATGTGCATACAGGCACAGGGGCGCTTCGTTCATGTGTTTTGACGCTTCTTCCAGTCTTGAGATCGTCTTTTCCAGAAAAAACCTCGCATGTTCGGCGGCTTTTTCTGAAGCGATTTTCGGATTATATATTCCGTTTCCGCATGTCCAATACTTGTATCCCGTCCTGTGCCGTTCTCCTTCCGCGCTTAAAAAATTTTTGATAATCTCCGGCGGAAGTTCATAACCCACATCGCGATCGTTGTTTCGGTATATATCATCATTCGATAATTTTTCAATATCATAGACAGAGAGAAAATCCCTTCCCAGAATGAATGTTCCGTCCGGCGTTTTTACAGGATAGAATGTTCCCTTTTCCGGCATGGGATTTCCGAACAATAAACCGTGCGTGTCTACAATTGTGTAGCTGTAATTATAGGCGCGTAAATACGGCTCTATTGCCGAAGTCCACCCAAGCGCGGGCAGCCAGAAACCGTGCTGGCTGCTGCCGAAATGACGGCGGTATATGGAAGCGGGAATCTCCATTTGCGCCTGTATTGATTCGGGGTTATGCCGGATAAACGGAAGAAACGCATGCGTCGCGCATGTTGCGAGAATTTCGACCTTTCCCCTGCGTTTGAAAAATTCCAGCGCTTTAATCAGATTTTTTTCGTATCTTTCCGTATACGCAATTCTGTTTTCTACCAGTTTGTCGTAGTAAAGCTGCGCCAGTTTATTTAATTCGCCATTCCCGCTTGTGCGTTCAAGTTCCTGCCTGCCGAATTCAATCTGATTATCAAGATAATAAAGATATTTTTTTTGCAGAAGATCATCAGTGAGCATGTGGCACAGGACAGGCGAAATTGCCACTGCGATATTGAAAGGAACATGATCAGCTTCCAGTCTGTCCATTACTTCGAGCAGGGGCAGAAGCGTTTCGGAAATATATTCAAAAACCCGGATTTCCTCGCCGGTCTGCAGGAGATTCTCTTCCTTGTTCTGACTCCAGCCAGAAACAGATTCCCTTATGAACGGAAGATGAGCTTCAAAAACAAGCGATATCGCGTAACGGAACTCCATGCTTACAGCCTTTTATTTCTGGCCTGACGATCAATATTTTTAATTATCGAAAGGTCTGCTACCGCAGAAAGACGCAGCAGCGGATTTTCTTTCATGCTGTTGATATTTTCATTCTCGATAAGTTTCGGCAGGCAAAAGGAAGAGGAAGCTGCAACCTGTATTTTTGAATCACTGTGTACCGCTTCAAGTTTTATTATATAGCGTCCCTGTGTCTGCGGAGAGTGTTCCGCCAGCCCGATGTATCTTGCGCAATCCTGCGCACCAACCGGCACTGTAAAGGAATTTTCGCTTTCATTATTTCCTTCTTCTTCGTCAAGCGATACAATGCGCAGGCAGTAACCGTTAAAGTTATTCGCTTTTTCGTGTATTTCCCTGTCATGGCTCTTTATTTCCCAATAAACAAAAACCCATAAGGGATCCCTGATTATCACTTCGATAAATGAAATATTATACTGTTTCGGAAGAGCCGCAGTTTCAGGATATGAAAGATCGATGGTCATATCGTCCACAGTTTCCTGATTTTCATAATTGGAACATTCCAGTAATTCTTCAATGATGAAAATTCTTTCAAGCCCGTCCGGAATATCCATGCCGTAACTGTCAGAGAGTTTTAAGAGCTCATCTGTACTCAAGGTTTCCAGTCTGGTACGTGATAAAGCTTCATGAGTATCTTTTGCCATAATTCGCCTAATTGTGGAAAAAATATTGATTTATGTAAAGGGGTGAAAATAATCAGGCATCGGAGAAATTATATTAAGTTTAAATTCTTCGTTTATTATTAACCTTGACGCGTGAAGCAGCAGACGCTTCACGCCGGCTTTGCGCAATTTTTTATTAAGCGAAAAATCGCCGTATTTATCGTCTCCCATTATGGGATTACCAATCATTGCAAGGTGGCGGCGGATTTGATGCATTCTTCCCGTTTCAGGTTCAATCTCCAAAACAGAATATTCATGTTCTGAAAAAATTCCCTTTTTCACAAGTTTATATCTTGTTTCGCAATTTTTTACGCTGCCCCGGATATTAAGCTCCTGCAAAATGCTGCCTTCTTTTTTTTCCGGGCATCCGGAGCAAACCGCGGTGTACTGCTTGGTAACTTTTCCGCTGCCTGCAAAAAGTCTCGACAGACGGGAAGCCGCTTCGTGTCCCTTCGCTGTGAGCAGTATGCCGGAAGTATCCATGTCGAGTCTGTGAACCAAAAGCGGAGGAGGAGTGCGGATTTCAGCCAAAATTTTATCAATGGATGATTTTATGCCCTCTCCGCCCTGTACAGCAAGACCTGCCGGTTTATTCAAAATTAATAAAAAATCATCTTCATATAGTATTTGTATATTCTTCACAATACCCGATAATAGTAGCATGAAACGCTGTTTATTATTACTGCTGTTCCTCCCGTTTTTTGCTTACTCGGAAGCGTTGTTTTCATCCACATGGGGATTTTATATCGATCTTCCCGCAGGTTATGAATATGTAGACGGGAATGCAAGAGACAGGTTTTCATTTTCAGGTCCTGCCGGAGTGATGTTTGATCTGGTTGTTTATAGCGGCGCTTACGGTTCGATAAATGAACTTCTCGCTGACGTAAACGGGAAACTGGAAAACCGGGGCAATTCTGATTCTTTCAAATACAACGATAAAGACGCTGCCATTACAGTGCTTGATTTCCGTAATTACAGGGGATGGGCTCTTTGCTTTGATTTAAAAACGCAGTGTAAAAAGACGTTTCTGTTTGCTCTCGCTTACGGACCTGCGGATACTGCCGATCTGGATTTGATGCATATTTCCGCTCTTGATTCAATTTGTCCCACAATTGAAGAGCGGTTTTATCCGGGTCCCATAATGGAGTACAGTTATCCCCGCGGAAAAACGCAGGCTGTAACTCTGTCAGGCGGAATAAAAACGAACATAAGGGAAAATGACGCGGAAGCTTCGCAGGTTTTAATTGAACGCGAATATACCATTTGCACATATTATATCAATACAAGTCTTCTGCAGGAAGCATGGCAGCGTTATTACCGTTTTATTTACCGTGATTCATGGGATCGGATTTTAAATCCTGTTTCCGCTCTTGCCGTTAACATGGGAAGCAGCAGGGCGAATACGCTTGAAGCAAAGCGGGTATTTACCCAAAAGGCTTTGGATCATGTTCAGTCTTTTATTTACGAACGCGGCTCAGGCAAAAGCGACTTCTTAAATCTTGTAACAACAGTTGTTCACGGACGCGGCGACTGCGACAGCCGCGCCATGCTTTGGGCGATAATACTCGCGCAGGCTAATATCCGCGCCGGGATGATGGTTTCGACTCATTACAGTCATGCCATGGGGCTTGTCGATATCGAAGGCGCAGGCGCGCGTTTTGAAAGTCACGGAACCAACTGGCTTGTCGCTGAAACGACCGATGATGTCGATCTCGGACTCATTGAACAGGGTGTAAGCGATCCGAAGCACTGGCTGGGAATAACTTTTGATTAAGTGAGCCTTTTCCAAAACTCGGTTACTTTGCGGACAGACCGCGGACTTTACGCAGTCAGAAGGTCGTACGCTTCCTGTTCGGTTTTTGTCTGTAAAAGCGCACTGCGCAGATCCTTGTTTTTCAATTTTGTGCTGAACCATGAAAGCGTGTGCAGATAATATGAATGTTGATTATGAGCCGCCGCTATCATAAAAATCAGCCTTACAGGCTCGTCATCCAGCGGATGGAAATCTACAATATCAAACCGGCTGATACCCGCGGAAACAACAAGATCAGTTACCGATGAAAGGCGGACATGAGGAATTGCAATGCCGCATCCGATTGCGGTGCTCATCAATTCTTCGCGCTTTAAAATTTCCGCCGACAGTTCCTGCCTGTTCTTTATCTGGGGCGCGGCTGCGAGGTTTTCCGCAAGAGTTATAAGCGCATCCCTTTTCCTTGAACAGTTAAGAAAAAGAATCCTGTGCGGTGATAAAATTGACTGCGCGTGTATCGGGTTTACCTGAATTGTCAAATTTGATGATGAAAGTCTGTCGTTAACCCATTTGTCAATTTCTGATTTTTTAAAACGCCATGCTGTTCTGATCTTTCCCGCCGGAATTTCCCCCTTTTGGGCGCAATCATAAACAGTGCGTTCCGAGATACGCAGATATTTGGCTACTTCTTCAAGAGTTAGGATATCATCATCATTCATGCTGTAGAGTATCGCATGATATGGCAATAAATGTCAAGAGATTCGATTAAAAGACAGTATTTTCCGTTCTATTTATTACGCAGTTCATGAAGGGAATCCATGGGAAGGAGACTGCCGATTGTCGTATTGACCTGCTGCGGTCCGCTTCCTGCAAAACGAACAGGAGCGTCCGCTTTCATAAATTCACCCAAGACCTGACGGCATGCGCCGCATGGACCCACAGGTTCCGCCGAATCCGGCGTAGAGATTGCAAGCGCGGTGAATTTACGATGCCCCATCATTACAGCCGCGGTTACGGCATTCCTTTCCGCACAGGTGGTTAATCCAAATGAACGGTTTTCCACATTAACGCCCTTTACAATTGTTCCGTCTTCGCATAACAGAGCCGCTCCGACGCGGAACTTTGAATAAGGAGCATAAGCGGAACTGGAAATTTTTTGCGCTTCCTGCATTAATGTGTCCATAATATCAGCCATACTTGCCTCCCTGAAACATTTATTATACAATGGTTCCTGACAGTCCGGTAGAGGGGAGCAGGATGCCGAACAAAAAATCAATCCGTTTAATCATTATTATTTTTCTGGTTTTCATTGTTTATTTTTTATCTGCTTCCAGGTCCATTCTCCCAGAAACAGTTCTTGCTCCCAGATGGATTAGTTCCCTTGAATCAGAAGCTCCTTTAATTATCAGCAGTTCTGAGGAATCGGGAAAGATGCTTCCTTTCATTTTGGGTCCACGTTTTGGTTATGTTGATACGTCGGGAAAATTTGCAGTTAACAAAATTAAAGAAGCCAATATTTACCTCAGCGATAAATTATGGACGGAATTTATAAGTACGCCTGATAGAATTGAAATTAAAAACATTAAACAGGAAACAGTTATAAACCTTGAAAATGTAAAAGGATATCCTGTTCTGCTTGACGACAGAATATTTATTTTCGGCAATGATCAGAATGAATTGTCTGAAATCGGTCCTGACGGCAGCGTTTTATGGACTTATGAATACGGCGCTCTTCTTACCTGTATTGACGCCGCTTCCGGTCTTGTATTGACAGGTTCTCTGGACGGCATTATTGAAATACTTGATTCAGAAGGAAACCGCGTATATTATTTCCGGCCCGGCGGTTCGCGTTATGAGGTGATTCTGGGCTGTTCCATTTCGCGTAACGGTTCGTATCTTGGGATAATATGCGGCATTGACAGGCAGCGCTTTATTCTGCTTGAACGCTTTGGAAACGACAGAGAATACAAGGTTGTTTATCATGAATATCTTGACGCCGGTTTCAGACGGCCTGTTCATATATCTTTTATTGACGAGGACAGCCGTATTGTTTTTGAGCGCGAAGGCGGGATTGGCTGTTACAGCATAAGGTCAAGACGTTTGATGACTATTCCGCTTGAAGGGAAAGTTGCCGCCGTTGATGATTTGGGTTCAGGCGGTGTATTGTTTTTAATAACTTCGCGTTCAATGCAGCGCAATGAACTCATCGGCGTTAAAATTCCGCACGACAGGCTTGTTTCCAGTGATATGCGCAATAATATTTTTATGAGAGCTCCTTTCAGGAGCGAGCACATCTTTCTGGGAAGAACAGGTTCAATGCTTGTCGCGGGAGGCGGCAATCTCCTTGTTTCTTTTGAGATGGAGGAAAAATAAAATGGGAAAATTATTTAAGATCACATTATCGGCGGTTTTTCTTGTTTTGTTGTTTTCAGCTTCCATTTCTGATAAAACGGATGCGATGAGCTGGCCAAGCGAAGACGCGGCTTTGATCCGGAATTTCGGTTCAAATGACAACGGCAAGCCGGTTCTTGGAATGTTATTCAGCGGAGGAACAAATATACTTGCCGCCGAAAACGGAGAGATTATTTTTTCAAGGAACAGCGGCGATACGGCATCGCGGCTTCCTTCCCCACTGGGCGCATGGACCGCTGTCGATCATGAAGACGGATTGATCAGTATTTACAGCCGTTATGCTGATGATAATACCGCGATCAGCCGGCATGAGTCCTTTGTACAGCTTGGCAAAACGGATATTTTAGCTTCTTCGGGGAGTTCTGGATGGTCGGCGCAGGACGGTTTTTATTTTACTGTTTACGACAGAAGGGAGAGGCAGTGGATAAATCCCGCAATGATTATTACGCCTGCTCAGGCGCCGGGCGTCCAGCCGGCATCTGTCCGTCCTCCGCAGATACTTTCAGTTAATTTTAAAAATTCGCAGGGGCAGACAGAACCCTCGCGCGTTTTAATTCAGGGACGCTACACTGTTCTTGTAAACGCAGTAAGTCCTGTAATTAATCCCGGAGTTCTTCTCGCTCCTCAAAAAATAATCTGTTTTGTAAATGGAGCCGAAGCCGCGTCGCTGAATTTTGAAGCGATTTCCGCAAGAGACGGCGTTTTGATGGTTTACCGCAACGGGCTTGTTCCCGCAAAACAAGTTTATTCTTCCTCTCCCGCGTTTGAAGCGGCGGAGATTTTTTTTACGCGCGGGCAGGCAAATCTGGAAATTATAGTGCAGGATATAAACGGTCTTTCCAGTACGCTTGCAGCCAGGATCATTGTTAATTAACCATGAAAACATGGTCAACTCCTGTCCGTGAAGAAAAAAACGCGGCTGTTCCTTGCTGCCTTTGCGGCTCTTTGTCCTTTAAAACCGCCCTTGTCTGCGGAGGATTTGGGTATGTTAGCTGCAAAAGGTGCAGTCTTGTGCAGCAAAACCCCCAGCCGGTCAAGGATGAAGTGATTGATCGTTACAGCGGCTCATCGGGGAGCGACTATCTTTCCTATGAACTTGAAAATGAGGAAAATTTTCTGCATCTTCAGCAGCTTGCCTTAAAAGACTCAGGGTTTTATGATCTTGAAAAAGAATTGATGCTGCACGCACAGCCGTCTGTTCTGGACATAGGCTGCGCGACAGGAGCGCTTCCGGCGTTTCTGCGCAGCCGAAACTGGCGCGTAACAGGCGTGGAAATCTCTCCCGCAGGAGAGTATGCGCGTAACACACGTTCCCTGGATATAAAGAGCCTCCCTCTGGAAGAGAATAAATTCCCTGATTGCAGTTTTGACGCTGTGCTTGCGTCGCACCTTATTGAGCATTTGAATAATCCCTTTTCTTTTTTAACCGAAGTTCACCGCATCCTGAAAGAAAACGGCAGGGTGTTTATTACCACTCCCAATATAAAAGGATTTCAGGCGCACCTTTTCGGGAAAAAATGGCGTTCCGCCATTTTTGATCACCTTTATCTTTTTTCATTAAACACATTAAAAGCGATGATGAAAAGAACAGGGTTTAGAACAGAAAAAATTTCAACATGGGGAGGTCTTGCGGCGGGAACTGCTCCTGCGCGCCTGAAAAAAACCGCCGATTTTCTCGCCAAACGTTTTGGGTTCGGTGATGTTATGATAATAAGGGCTGTCAGGAAACAATAACATGAAATTCCGCGCTGCCGCCGGTTATTTTAAAAATACCCAGGTGGCGCCAGTCCCGCCGTTAGCTGCTTTTTCAAAGCCGTTTTCACCGGCATAGGGGCATTTCTCCAGAAACCTGCGTACAGTATGCGTCAGGACAGCGTCTCCCTGCGATTTATTCCCTTTCCCGTGAATTATGCGCAGTTTTTTATATCTCTTGTCCTTTGCGCCGGAAAAAAAAAGATCGAGAGATATCCATGCTTTATCGCCTGTAAGACCGTGAATGTCAAGAATATCGTCAGGTTTTTTCCGGCGCAGGTACATTCGTTTTTCACTGTGTGTTTTTATTTTTTCGCGATCTGAATCCTTGTCAATGGTTTCATTTTTACGCAGCCATTCTTCAAGTTCATTTTTTGGAGAGGTGTCTGAGATACGCTCCCATTTGTCAAGGATATCCGCGAAACTCATTTTGTTCTTTTCCTTAAATGCGAATAAAAAATAATCAATGAAAAAAATAAAATGAAAAAAACAAAAATATATAGTGTAAAAACCAGAGTTCTCGGCAGTCTGTCTGCGCCTTCCTGCGTATCAGGGAAACTAAAAGCGGGAGTTTCTTCTTCCTGTACAGCCGCTTCATGACGGTTTTCAGAGGACAATTCCCCTGCGCTTTCCCTTATATTGATCCGCAAGGCAGGAATTTGAAATTCAGTGTTTTCGTACTGAAGTGTTCTTGCTGCAAGGCTGAAAACGCCCGTTTCCGCAGGAATGAACGTAATGTTAGCTGCAAATTGTCCGTCTGCGGGAATCTCCGATAATGAAATTATAACACCCGGCGGCACTTCGGGCAGAAAAAATGCAGGCGGCGGATGGATTTCCCCGTATGAGCCGGAATTTGAAGGAAGCCTGCGAAGGGAAAGAACAGCCCGCTGTCCCTTTTCCATCTGCCATGCGGTTCCTGCCTGGGGAATGTTTATTTCCCAGACAAGCCTAACAACGACAGGTCTTTCAATTACGATGATCGGCGTTTCCGCCGCCGGCTGTATTTCCAGTAAAAGCGGGTTTGTCTCCACAATGCCGCCGGGACATTCAATTATAAATTTTTCAAGATACAAACGGCCGCTTTTTAAAACATTAAATCTGTATTCAACGATTGTCTGGATGTTTTCATTGTCGTTCCTTGTTAACTTTAAAATGCGGTCTAAAGTAATTTCCCCGTCTTTTATACCAGTTTGCTGCAGCGAAGGCATTGTTAAAGAAACATCATCAGGATCGGGATAATCAATAAGAAAAGTCAATATCCACGGTTTGCCGACAACGGGCATATCAGTATTAATTGTAACGCCGAAAGATTGATTTCTGCTTTGCGCATGCAATGCTGACGCAAGGGCAAACAGGAAAACTGCAAAAATAAATATTCTTTTTTGGTTATTTTTCATTAATAATCAAATTCCATAAATTGTTCTTCCTGCAGCCACTCTCCGCTTTTCCAGCGCTGTTGTTCCTGCTGCTTTATGTAATCAAAAAGAATTTCCCTTGTTTCGTTTCGTCCGCCGTCCGCCGGAGTTTCCTGTTTTGGTTCCATGTTAATGGACATGATGGTAATTTCAAGATTGCGTTTTGCGTCAATTCTTCCAGGATTTATCCTTAAAGCTTCCTTGAAGGCTTCCGCCGCAGACGCATAATTTTCTTCTTCAAAATAAATAATGCCTGAGTTATAAAAATTCCTGTACCGCAGTTCGCGGTGTTCGTTAACAGAAAGGGTATCAAGGATTTTTTTTGAGTTGATAAACCTTCCAAGCGCGGAATTTTCCTCATCAAGCAGATACAGCGTCAGTCCAAGACCGTATTCCGCATAAGGAGCAGAATCTTCGTATTGCAGGGCTTTTTGATAGGGAACAACCGCTTCTTCATATCTTTCACGCGAAAATAAATAATTCGCTTCAAGAAGAAGAAGCCTGCCTTCCGAGCACGATGTAAAAATTAAGGCGGCTATCAATATCAGGCTTTTTCTTAAGGTTTTTCCTGCAGGCAAAAGCGGCAGGAATTTTGAGATCGCGTATGCACATAACGCAAGAATGATGAAAAGTGCATGCCTCTGTTTTGGTTCGGAGCCGCCGCTTCCAAATCCCGCTGCGGCTGTAAAAGAGGCAAGATACGATAATAAATCCGAAGAAGCGCTGTCACTGCCGCCGTCAATATAAACGCCGCCGGTTCTTTCCGCTGCTGTGCGCATAACAGAAGCGTTCCTCCGCGAAAACGCCTCTGTCCCGGGAACCGGCATTCCCTCGTCGCTGCCGACCGCAACGGAGGCAATCATGATGCTTTCCCTGGCGCAGCGGTTAAGCGCGTTTCTCAGCATTCCGTGATGAGACTCTCCGTCTGAAACAAGAATTATTATTTTTCTGGAAGGAGTATTGCCGCTGAAGGAATCGGCTGCGGCGTCCAGAAGAGCTTCCAGATTTGTGCTTCTGCCTGTCATTGAAGAAATATCAAGAGCCGAAAAAAAGTTTATTACAGTTTCATTGTCGAATGTCAGCGGGACAGCCTGATATCCTCTGCTGCGCCCCAGAACGGCGGCAAACCGCGCGCCGGTAACAGAAACAGCGCACTCGCTTACAATGGAAATACCGCGTTCAAGGCGGGATTCGCCTGCATGAGCGTCACGGATATCCATGCTGCGCGATACGTCAAAAGCAAAGATCACATCCAGACCGCGGTAATATCCGGATGAAGAATAGCCTGTTCCCCAGCGCGGACCGCAGAGCGCGATGATTGAGAATACGAGAAACAAATTAAAAAACAGCGCTGAAAGCATCAATTTTCTGTTTAGCTCCTCAGGCAGTTTAAGTACGCTTTTTCTGTTATGCGCCATTATTTCAAATATCAATACCGGAATGAAAATTAAAAACGCGTATAATACATACGGATGATCAAATTTTATCGCGTTCATAAAACAGCCCTCAGAAGAAAATTCTTGAAAAATCTGATGCTGACAAGAATTACCGCGGCGGCTGTCAGGAAATGAAAGAACAACGAATATTTTTTATAAAAGACGCGTGATCTTAAAACAGTCATTTCTTCGTCATCGATCCTGGAAAAAGCGGCGGCGAACGCATCCAGGGAAGGAGCGGAAATAAAAGTTCCTCCTCCTGACGCGCTTAAACGGCGCAAAGATTCCGCGTCAAAACGGGAATCGAATATGCCTGTCCGCCGTATTCGCGTAAAAGGATCGGTGTAATCAATCGGCACTTCTCCTGCTGAACCTGCCGCAATAACATAAAAAGACGCTCCGATATCCAAAAGCATGGCGGCGGCGGTTTCAGGATGAATTGCGCCGGCGTTATTTTCTCCGTCGGTAATAATGATCGCCGCTTTGCGTTTTGCGCCGGATTTTTCCAAATGATACGCGGCGACGGCGATCCCCATGCCGAGCGCGGTTCCGTCTCCAAACTCGCCGATCCGCAGTTGTTCAAGGCGGAGAAGCAGCGCTTCCCTGTCAGAAGTCGGGGGAAGGAGAAGCGCGGCGTCTTCGCCTGTTGCGACAAGTCCGATATTGTCAGAAGGACGCTGTGACACGAAATCTGACAGCAGGGTTTTTGCCGCAGTAAAACGGTTTCTGCCGTCCATGTCGATTGCCGCCATGCTTGGACTGACATCAAGAATAAAAATAATATCCGCGCCGCGGTTCATCCATACAGTTTCTGATGTTTTTAATGAAGGACCTGCGGCGGCGAGAAAGAGCAGAGAAATGCCCGCTATCTCAAGACATTTGAATATTTTAATTAAAATGTTTATTTGTGAATTTTTAAAAGGAATGCCGCCGGGCGCGCCCAACGGAACCGACGCGACAAAAGGATTTCTTAGCTTTGAATAAATCAATACCGTAACGGGAATAAACATGAAGGCAGCTATGGCAATCAACTGGTTTTCAAAATTGAAATTCATTCCGCCGCCAATGCAGGTTTTGCGTTTTTTAAAGCCGCGATTTCCTTTAACGCTCTTAAAAAGCTGCGAAGATCGTCCAATAAACCAAGAATCTCGTACGAATCAATTTTGATGCCGGAAAAACGAAGTTCATCGCATCTGCGGAAAAATTTTCCCAGAATTACAGGATTGTATTCCTGATTTTCAAATTCATTGGCGGTCATTGACAGGCAGTTTTTACCCGTAAGGGAAGAAAGTATTACGCGAAACTGCTGCGAAAATTTATCAAGAATGTTTCTCGGTTCTCCTCCCCTCAATATGGATAAATAAACCTGCTTTTCCATGATCTTGATTGATAATATCAGCCTGTAATATTTTAATTTTTCTCCCAATTTTTTCAGAAATGTACGCCCTTTTAAAATAAACCATGCAGTGAACAGAATCATTATTACTAAAATTGCGATTATTCCGTAAAGCAACAGGGCGGTTCCCGGCATGGCAAGAGCGGGAGCATAACCTGAAAGCATGAGCGAAGAGCGGTTTTTTATCAAAGAACTTATTGTGACTGTAAGATCGGCGTAATAATTTCCGCCCGCTTCTATAACGGGGAATTCCATAATGCCCGGAGCAAAAGCGGTGAACTCAATCAGAAGCCTGCTTCCTCCTGTGCGCTGCTCAAGCGCTATTCTGTGAAAATCAATCAGTTCATGCGACGGAAAACCGGGCGAGAATACATCAAGGATGATATCAGGTTTGTTTTGATCTGTTCCGGGGAGCTGTACAATCATAACAGCCTGATCGCCTACATAAATTTGCCTCGGTATTATATTTACATTGTAGTTCTGCGCAAACAATGTTCCGGTTAAAAGCAGCAGAAAAATAACAGGATATTTTTTCATTTTTTCTTCCTGTCTTTAAGAAGATTCCGGCTGCCGAAAAATTTTATCAGTGAAGAAGGCGCGTCTTCTTCTGTTGATATTTCCAGATGTGAAGCGCCGCTGCGTTTGCAAAGCGCTTCCCATAACGCTGTTCTTTCAAACTGCCATTGAGTCCAGTTTTCCTTGAATGAATCCATGTTTACCGGAGCTTCAATTCGTATTCCTGTTTCGGGGTCTTCGAGGGTTAAAAGCCCGGGATAATTTATTTCCGGCGGATCGCTTATACGCAGCGCGATGCAATCATGTTTGCGGCAGAGATTGGTCATCTCGTGTTCCCAGTTAATGCTGTAAAAATCCGAAATTACGATTACAAGAGAACGTTTTTTTAAAAATTTCTGTGCGCCTGATAAAGCCGCCGCAAGATTGCTGCCGTTTTTAAATTTACGGTTATAAACATCCTTTTGATACTGAAGCGCCGCTGATATAAACGTCATTAAATGCCGCTTTCCCCTTCGGGGCGGAAAAACGTTTTCTATCTCCCTGTCAAAAAAAATTGAGCCTGCCTGCTGGCCTGTGCGTTCGGTGGAAAAAGCGATAAGCGCAGCGCAAACAAGAGCCTGTTCGTAAGGGCTTAATCCCTTTCTTGCGATATATCCCCTGTGCATTGACGGAGACACATCAAGCAGTATCAATATAGTCAGCTCTCTTTCTTCCCTGTACATTTTTACATAGGGCGTGCCGAAACGCGCGCTTGCATTCCAGTCGATTGAGCGGATATCGTCGCCTGCTTCATAATGACGCGCTTCGTCAAATTCCATTCCCTGTCCCTTAAATATCGATCTGAAATTTCCGGCAAGCATTTCCTCGGCAAGACTACCTGAAATAACGGGAAGGGTTGTAATGTACCGTAAGAGTTCGTCTGTTTCCATAGATCAAGGAACCGGAATGTGACTGAGGATTCTTGCAATTATTGCGTCTGCATTCATATCTTCGGCTTCAGCTTCGTAAGAAAGGACAATGCGGTGACGCAGTACCGGAAGAGCGGCTGTCTTGACATCTTCCGGCGTGACAAATGTATTTCCCCTGAACATCGATAAAATTTTTGAGCATTTATGAAGCGCAATTGAAGCGCGTACAGACGCGCCGAATGTAACATACTTATACACGCCTTCCGCCTGTCCTGCGGCAGGCCGTGTAGCGGATACGATGGAAACAATATATTTCATGATTTCTTCATCAATATGAACTGAATCGGCTGTACTGCGCAGGAAAGCCAGCTCTTCATTTCCCAAAACCGGCTCCAGGGGTATATGACTGTTACGGGTATTTGTTGACAGCGGCAGGCTGTTTTTTACAATATCAAGCTCTTCCAGGGGCTTGGGGTATACAATCAGCAGTTTCATTAGAAAGCGGTCAAGCTCGGCTTCAGGCAGCGAATAGGTGCCTTCATGTTCAATGGGATTTTCAGTCGCCAGAACAAAGAAGGGGTCGGGCAGGGGATAGCTTGTTTCCCCGATTGTCACCTGTTTTTCTTCCATTGCTTCAAGGAGGGCGGACTGCACTTTTGCAGGCGCGCGGTTGATTTCATCGGCAAGGATTATATTCGCGAAAATTGGTCCCCTTCTGACAGAAAAGCTCCCCTTTGCCTGTTCCCAAATCATGGTTCCTGTCAGGTCTGCGGGCAGCAAATCGGGGGTAAACTGAATTCTTTTAAATTCCAGCGCGGTTATCTCGGCGAGGCTTTTAACAGCTAGGGTTTTGGCAAGCCCCGGCACCCCTTCAAGCAGGATATGCCCGCCTGCTATCAGCGCGGTTAAAAGACCGTCTATCATCTCTTTCTGGCCTGTTATGCGCTTCGCCATCTGTTTTCTGCAGGTTTCCAGCAGAAATCCGGCTTTTTCAAGGTTTTCTTTTAATATCATTCCTTATTTTAACTACCCATTGCCAAATAGTCGAGACTTTAAAATCGCTGAAATTTTGTACAGCGCCATTGCCAAATGACAGCAGATATGACAGCAGGATTATTATCAATTTTATATCAGTTTTATTGCATATATTGGTATTTTATTTCAAGTGACAGCAGATATGACAGCAGAATTATTACTTTCCGCTATCAAATTGTTCTGAACATCCAGCACTTCCGTAAAATCACGGCTGTCAAAGTGGGCATAATGCTTTGTCATGGACATGGTTTTGTGCCCTGTTACTTTTTGCACTTTCAGGGTATTCACATTCGCCATTAAAAGCGCGGTATTTAAAAAATGACGCCAGTGATGCAGAACAAGTCCGCGTTTTTTGCGTTCTTCGCTGTTAATGCCGATTCTGTCAAACGCCTTTTTTGTTTCCCTGTATATTCTGTTGGGCGTAATCGGAACTATGCCGGCGTATTTTGTAAATAAAAAACCGCTGCCGTGTTTATTGATTAATACCGAAAGTTCGCTGTAAAGGGCTGTTGTGATGGGGATATTTCTTGAATCTTTTGTTTTAAGCGGCATAATTTTGTACTTTTTTGAATATTGTACGCACACATGGATATGATCTTCATGAACATGCTCGCCCTGCAGACCGATAATCTCGCTTAACCTCATGCCTGTAAAAGCCGCCAGTTTATTAATCAGGTATACTTCATAACTGTTCCAGATTTCCTTCCAGTCAGACGGAAACAATTTTTGCACCTCGTCATTCTTGAGAATTTTTACTTCCTTGTTGTCAAATTTTAATTTTTTTATTTTATCCATCGGGTTGGTCGGAATAAGTTTAAGGCGAAAAGCTTCCTTCATCATTACTTTCAATGTTGCCATTTTCATATTGATCGAAGAATTATTATATCCGTCATGTGAAAGTTTCAGGATCCATTTCTGAACTATTTCCGGTGTGATGGAAGAAATTTTCATTTTACCGAAGTATGGTTTGATTTGTATATCAAGAGCGGTTTTGTAATGATCGATTGTTGATAACGCGAGAGGGTTTTGCATCTGCCGCCATTCAAGATATTTACATGTATTAATATCAAACCAGCCTTTGGCGAATTCCTCAAAAATGACAGGCTTATCACTTGGAATTAATTTGCCTTTCCTGAATAATTCCATGCAATATAATTTGGCGGCGGTTTTTGTGCGTTGTCCTGTTGAATGACCGCAAATTCTTTTTCCGCCGCTGTCGTAACATTGGTAGTAATAAACTGTTACCGTTTTTAATTTTCTTGGATAAATCGTAAATAATTCTTTGTATCTCATTATGTCCTCCTGACGGCTTAATGCAAACACAACTGCTTACATAGCCCAAAACCAAATAAACAAATATATTCTATAAAAATAATAATTCTTTATCCTGTAATGATTTATGCACTTATGAATTATCGGATTTTTTTAATTAATTAAATAATTAAAGTAACCGTAGGTTGTTACCCCTTGTCAAATATAGGAGGATTACAAGAATGAAAAAAATTCTCGTGGTTTTATTAATCCTTGCGGTAGCAGGAGGAGTTTTCGCACAGGGTAACTGGAGTCTTAGCGGTTTAGTAGAACTTGGCGCAACAATGGATTTTAACAATGCAGGTCAGTTTGAGGGAGATCGTCCAGGGTTCAATGCTAAAGATTTTGCGAAATGGGGTGATGACGGCGGCGTAAACAGGGCGCAGTTGGGATTGTCATACGGTCGTGATGGGTTTTCAGCCGGTTTAAAATTTTCAACCTTCAACCAAATTATTGGAGACATTGCGTATTATGGTGATAATTACAGCTTAGGAGCTCAGGGACACTTATTCAATGCGTTTTTATACAATTGGTCTGGTGGTGTAGGTAATGAATTACAAGCGTGGGGTAATTATTCAATGCTTAACGGCATGGTCGACTTATTGGTTGGCGTAAACAAATGGATTTCGGATCCTTGGTCTTCTGACTTATCATTTGGTATTTTCCGCGGAGATAAATTTATTAGCGGAAATAAATATAACAGATGGGGTAGTTTTGATTTACAGGGTGATTCCGGTTCTCCCGGTTCTTATCCAATAAAAGAGCAGTCACATATTTGGGCGAATCTCTGCTGCAGAAGCGGTATAATGGCTAATTTTAACTTTAGCGGTATCAGTTTCGGCGCTATGCTCAGAAGCACTCCTGAAAACTGGGGTGGTGGTGTTCCGTTTTTCTGGGATAGTAAATCAGACAAGGAAGGCGATAATTCCCATAATGAGCTTGATTTGATTGAAGGTGTTTTGTCAACATTAATCCTCGGTATGAAATTTGATTTCTATCCGATCCAGGTCGCAGCTCAGTTCAATGTTGAAAAATTCGGCGCTTATGTCGGTTTAAATTGGACATTCACAGACGCAATCAGCGCAGGCTTGAGCTTCCTCGGCACATTTAAGGAATTGGATACCAATGACATTCAGGACACGTTGGCTGTATTCGGTGCCAGTTTGAATTATTCCGCTGACGTATTCGGCGTTGCCCTCAAGGCAGGATACTACTTCGATGCGAACATTCAGGAAACATCAGAAACCGGAAACGGCGGGATCGTCGGTATTGCACCAAGCGTATGGTTCAATGTAATTCCGTCACACTTACAGGTGAATGTCGCTTCTGATTTCATGTTCGGCGACGAAGGATTTGGCTGGAGATTTGTACCAGGCATTCTCTGGAACTTCAAAGGAACCGGAGCTGGCGACTGGTCAACAGGTATTGGTCTCCACTATGCGCTTTTCAAACCGTATGGCGCACAGTTAGATTCCGACAACTACAACGAAGCAAACATCACTTTCAGGTGGAACTTCTAATCTGACTGATTAAGTTAAAACTTAATGAAAAGCCCGGCGTAAAAAGCGCCGGGTTTTTTTTACATTTAACGATTTTATAAAGTATCGTGTTATACGAAGCAAATAAAAGCTATATTTTACATAACACTAATGATTTTTATAATAGCTTCCTGAGCATTATTAAATATTTTTGATTCTACAGTTCCAATATTATTTATAAAACGATCAACAGAAACGCTTCGTATTTGAAAACAATCTGCGGCAGAAATTTTTAAAAGATTATTTTGTTCAGACAGAAAATGATATTAATTCTTTATCGTTGCGGTATTCCTCAGCAGCTATTTCTGCTGCTTTTTCCAATGTATTATATTCCCTGACTTTTTTTTCTTTTATGTAGTCTACAAAATTTACTATTTCGTTATAATAGCGGAGGGGAAGAGAGTTTATTTCTTCCATTAAGGTAAGGCAGTTCGTTCGATCACAATTATCCTCTTTATTGATATGTTAACTTTATGTTGCTGTTGATGTCAATAATAAAAAATTAGCAAAAACAAATCTTTTAACCTGAAGTCACATCATGCGCTTCTTTTTCCAGTTTTCAAATGATTTATCATATACTATAAATAAACTCCTAAATATTAATTTTATACAATTAACCGTAGGTTATTACCCCTTGTCAAATATAGGAGGATTACAAGAATGAAAAAAATTCTCGTGGTTTTATTAATCCTTGCGGTAGCAGGAGGAGTTTTCGCACAGGGTAACTGGAATCTTGGCGGTAAGGTGGAACTTGGCGCGACAATGGATTTTAACAATGCGGGTCAGTTTCCTGAAACAGATGGACCAGGGTTTAACGCATTGGATTTTGCTGCATGGGGTGATGATGGCGGCGTAAACAGGGCAGCTGTAGAATTAAAATACGGTAATGAAGGATTTAATGCTGGTTTATTATTCAGAACCTGGGATGCTCTTAGAGCTACCGTGTCGTATTATGGTGAAAACTATGGCTTCGGTGGTCGTGTATATTTACTGTCAACGCTCTTTAATACTGCTAACGATGGTGCAATTAGCATATGGAATGATTTAGAGCTATGGGGCAATTACAAAATGCTTAATGGTTTGGTAGACTTGAGAGTAGGTGTAAATAACTGGATTTCCGATCCTTGGAGATCTGATATGTCATTTGGCATTTTCCGCGGTGATAAATATATTGGCGGAACAAAGTATAATGAATGGGGTACTTTCGATTTCCAGGGTGATTCTGGTACTCCGGGTTCATTCCCAATTAAAGAACAATCACATGTTTGGGCGAATTTCTGCTGCAGGAGCGGTATTATGGCTAATTTTAACTTCTCCGGTATCAGCTTCGGTGCAATGCTCAGAAGTACCCCTGATAATACAGGTACTCGCTTTTTCTGGGAAGACGGACGCAATGCCATGGATAAAAATGATGCTGGATATAGACCTAATGAATTTGATCTAGTTAATGATGTTCTGTCAACATTAATCCTTGGTATGAAATTTGATTTCTATCCAATTGAGGTCGCAGCTCAGTTCAATGTTGATAAATTCGGCGCTTATGTCGGCTTAAATTGGGCTTTCACAGACGCAATTAGCGCTGGCTTGAGTTTCGCTGGTGTATTTAAGGAAGAAGATACCAATACCATCCTGGACACAAAAGCTGTATTTGGCGCAAGTCTGAATTATGGCGCTGACGTATTCGGCGTTTCCATTAAAGCAGGGTATTACTTTGATGCGGAAATTCAGGCAAGGTCAGACGCCGGAAACGGCGGAATCGTCGGTGTTGCTCCGAGCGTATGGTTCAATGTACTTCCTGCATATTTACAAGTAAATGTCGCTTCTGATTTCATGTTCGGCGAGGAAGGATTTGGCTGGAGATTTGTACCAGGCATTCTCTGGAACTTCAAAGGAACCGGAGCAGGCGACTGGGGAACCGGAATTGGTCTTCATTATGTACTTTATAAACCGTATGGCGCAATAGAAGATTTAAACAACTACAACGAAGCAAACATCACTTTCAGGTGGAACTTCTAATCTGATCTGACAGATTTCACGTAAAAAAACCCGGCGCAAGCCGGGTTTTTTTATTGGGTGAGGGGGTTTTATGGCTGGAAACAGCGCCAGGCGCCTTTTAGAGGGGTTCAAATACGAGAAAGGTGTGTCTGGGTACTATTTGCTGTAGAAAACGGCGCTAAACGCCTTACAGAGCGGTTAAAGCGGGGAATAACGCAACGTACCACATTGCGTTGAAGCGGGAAATAGCGTCTGATGACGCCTCAGTTGTTTTTAAGGTATTGTTTTACTTCTTCCAGAGAGAGACCCTGTTCAAAGAGGGAGAGGACTTTTTCACGTTCTTGCTGCATACCCTCGATTTTACCTCTTCTCTCGGCGGTAAGCAGGTCAGAGATCCTGTCAGTCTCTGCCATTCGCCGGCTTCTCTGGATGGCTTTTTCACGTTCGTCCTGACTTACTTCCTGTAATAATTGAGCTGCCATGTCAATCTCCTCCTTTTCGTCAATTATACCATTAATCAGATTTCTGTGCACGGGATCGGATGCGTAACCAAAAAATACAGCCCACATTTCAAGCGTTGTTAATTTACCTGCTGGCTTTTTTAAAGTATCACTTAACTTGCTTAACTCGATTATTACCATGTTGATTTGATCAGTGAGCTGTCTGCCGTCCTGAGTCCTCAGCGAGAATCTGCTGACATAATCAACTTGCGCAGGGAAAACCGCCGTTGTACAGAATGTAATCTGGTACGTCCTCACTAAGTCGGAATATTCTATTCCTTTGGATTTTTGTGACGAATGGAGATCAGTGAGGTAGTAGACATATTTGTTGATAAAATTTGTATGTTTTTCTCCTATTTCTTCTCTTTTTAAGCAGTGCATTTCAACATCAACCTGATCGCCTGTGTCAATGGTACAGTTAACATCAAAACGCTCATGTTTTTCATCTGTATTCATTGGCGGAACCTCATTATTCCGCAGTTGAACGTCAACGACTTTTCGTTCGATTACCGTTGATACTACGTCAATTAAAACCTGTTTTGCGTCAGGGTGTGTCAGAAGCGTTTTGAAAATACGGTCGTCAGAAGGCGGAAGGATATCCGCGTCCATTGGAAATTTACTCATCTGCCTGTCTCCTTGGGGTTTTTTAATATGCTGAATGTTTTTCATACCCTATATGGGTGCGGGCTTGCAGTTTTGCTTTACTGATTCGTCCTGACTTACTTCCTGTAATAATTGAGCTGCCATTATTGAAATTATCTGAGGATTTTCACACAGCGGCGCAGCGGACACGGTGGCATGGCGGTTTTTTATGTTGTTTTGTTCGTAACTAACTCCATTTCGCTGTGCCGCTGTGTGAGATAATTTCGAACAAGCTGTTAAGGATTAGACGTTATACTAATTCCTTATGTGATAAAGAATTAGCTCTTTATAATTTCACAAATCAAACTAACCAAGACATCAGTTTGAGGGGTGTAACCTTTCTTGACCAGAACTCATTATAATTATATGATTACCTCCATGAAAAATGTTTGCGTTAAAGCTATTTTTATTTTTCTGATTTTTTCGCTAAGTTCCTGTGCGTTTATTAAAAGTGTCTTTAGTCCTCCTGTTAAACCTGAAACATTCAAGGTCAGTTATAACTCACCTCAAATTCCCATAGGGATAACTGAAGCGCAATTTGATAATCCTGTTCCTTTTGCAAATTTAAAAAAAGCTGCGGTGAATGTTATTTATTACCCTCTCGAGGATTGTGTTTGCCTTAACTATAAGATAAATAGTATCAACTTTTATCAATTTTGGACAAAAGATGCCCGCGATTTGTTTAACAAAGCGGTGAATAGTTACAACGAAGAGTTTAACTCACAAGCTTTAGTCAGAAGAAACTCAAAAACAAAAAATCTTTATGGGACGATTCTTGGTTTTTTAATTTGGCAGGAATTTAGATTTACCGAACAGGCGAACTCCAATATGGATATTATACTTGGATATCAATTTAAAAGCAGATCGCCTTTCTTTACAATAACTCAGGGTGAAGCAGTATACAGAAAACCATATGAAAAAGACGGAATGACCAGCGGTGAAAAATTCATATATCTCACAAAAGCGCAGGCGGAAGATATAGCGTCATTTTTTGATGATGAGCTCCTTGCAAACAGCATTCCTGAAGAATTAAGAGCCTTACTGAGACCAAACCTGATTATTAGAACTGGCTCGTCAGATGCCGATGTTTATTAGAGTTTTATTTTAATTATAACTGTCTGATGTCCTGTTTTATTCAGTTTATAAAATAAAAAGAGAGCTAATTCTTTATTACATAAGGAATTAGTATAACGGCTAATCCTTAACAACTTTTTCGAAATTGTCTCACACAGCGGCGCGGAGTTAGTTACGAACAAAACAACATAAAAAACCGCCATGCCTCTGCACCGCTGTGTGAAAATCCTCAACCCCCTCTCATTCCGCCGTGTGAAAAATCTCAGATTAATTTCAATATCAGTAAAGCGTAATCCATGTCCGCACCCATATAGGGGTATGACTTTCTTTTCTGAAGGTCAAATCCTCTTTATATGGAGCTGTGTATGGATTTGAATAACAGTTATAAGTCCAGCGTTTTCTCGTTTATCTTCAGTAATCCTGACATACTGC